>OLSO01001595.1_pt1 | contig 16689 bp, 7 predicted proteins | sample 1672441 | NCBI WGS metagenome assembly OLSO01 (sample SAMEA3136686, study PRJEB25190) | human gut metagenome | biome: human gut; feature: human-associated habitat; material: faeces | place: Austria | collected 2013 | reverse complement strand
CCTGAATATTTAAAGTTCCCTGAAAGTCGTGACCGGGTGATTATTCATCGCTTACGATGAAACGTTATCAACTGTATGGAACGAAAGCATCAAAGCTGGCAGACAAATCACAGAAGAATACCGGGAAGGGAGAGAGAAAGTAATGGAATATAAGGATTTTGTAGAACAGGTAAAAGATCAGATACAGGATTTTTTACCGGAAAAATTTGCAGATGCAACGATTTCTGTTCATCAGGTAGTAAAGAATAATGACTGTGTTTTGGATGGTCTGACAATCCGGACGGAAGAAAGCAATATTTCTCCAACCGTATATCTGAATCCGTATTTTGAACAGATACAGGATGGAGCTGAGATGGATGATGTGCTTGGGCAGATTGCAGCCACATATCAGGCACATTATATTGACCAGGATATGGATGTATCTGCGGTTACTGATTTTGATAACGTCAAAGACAAGATTGTGTGCAAGCTCATCAATGAGGAAGCCAACAGGCAGTTTCTTGAGGACAAACCATACACCAAGGTGGAAGATCTGGCGGTTGTGTATCAGATTTTAATGGACAAAAATGCGGAAGGCACTGCAACCATAACGATTACAGATAATCTGATGGACAGGTATGGGATTATCCTTGAGGATTTGCACGAACAGGCTCTTTTGAACATGGATGTTTTACAGTCATACAGCTTCAAGGGAATGAGCGAGACCATTATAGAAATGATGGCAGGGGACATTGCAAGGGATAATGATATGGATATATCAGAGGCAAGAGAAATGGCATCCCAGATGATACCGGATGTTCCTGACACGATGTTTGTCCTGACAAATGATACAAAGGTAAATGGAGCAGCCGCTATATTAAATGATGATACCAGACAGGAAATAGCAGACAAGGTTGGAGACTTCTATGTACTGCCTTCATCTGTGCATGAAACGCTGATTATCCCGAAAGATGCCGGAATGGAGTTAAGAGACCTTGAACAGATGGTGCAGGAAGTGAACCAGACACAGGTAGCACCGCAGGAACGTCTTTCGGATCATGTGTATGAGTATGATGCAAAAGAACATGAGCTGTTTCGCAGTGACCGTGCCGGGGAACGTGCAAAGCAGAAAGAGGAAAAGCGTGATGAGAAGAAAGAACGTCCTTCACTAAAAGAGAGACTTGCAGAAAAGAAAAATGATGTGATGAAGATGCATGCTGACAGGAAACAGCCAACAGCAGATAAAAAGAAAGAAGCGGTGATTTAGCCGCTTCATATGTAACAAGCAGGAAAGCGGCCAATTTAGGCTGTTTCAGAATGTAGACAAAGAACGTATTAACAATCAAAAATGGTATATTTAAAGAAGGATGCCAATGCTCTACCTAGGTAAAAATATAATGATTTTATATATAATTCCGATATTATATATGTGTTGTTGAGTTGTAGGAGGAGAGGTATTATGAAATCAGTTGTATTTAATGAAAAAGAGATAGAAAGTTTTAAGAAAAGTGGCGTAATAAAATATGCCATGTTGGCTTTAGCGACACCTATTGGTTTGATACTATCTTGTGTGTTAGCTTATATAAATATTGATTTTATGGAGCTACTAAAAATATTTAGTGAGAATATTTCTAATCCAGAAATATTGGACGAATTAACACAGATTATGAGTAAGTGGTATATTATTTCTGGAGCTATTTTTTTTGCATCATTGTTATTGTTTGTTATATATTTCGTTCGAAATAGAAAAAATGATGAGGATGTTTTGACATGGGGGCAGACTATATTTCTTGCTATTGAGTTAATATTAATATCTCAAGTAGTATTACCATTATTCACTGTTACAATGGCAATAGTGATTGCGCTTTTATATTTAGTATTTTTTTCATCTATGTTGTTGAAAAATATAATTGGATATGGAACATATTTATTTGTATTACTTGTTGAAAAGATTTGTACGTCTTCGGGGATAGAATTGACTTATGGTGAGTTTATAGGACAAGAGAAGTATTCTATTTTTTTGACAATGATAACATTTCTAATATCGATACCGTATATCTTATCTTTTTTGTTAAGAATGGTTAAAAAATTTATTCAAGGAGTTACTGGAAATAAATCTGTGGCACTGATTTTTAAGCCGGTCGAAGCATTAATAAGTATTAATGTGTTGCGTTATGCTATATACATACTACTATTTTTTACAAGTGTTTTTACATATAGTGTAAATGTATCACAATCGGATTATGTTTTTTCTCTTGTCAAAGAAGCGTTGTTAGAATTTGTGTTATTAGATACGGTTATATATTCGATTATTTCTAATATAAGGGATACAAAGAAAAATCATAAACAACAAAATATGAGAAGGTATTACGTTTTGTTTAAATATGATTTGGAGTTTGTCCTATCTGCAATTACTATGCACAATTTGAAGGATAAAGAAATGTATGCCCGTATTAAATTTTCTGTAGATATAAATAAAATTCTGAAAGAAAAAAGGAAAAAAGATGTAAGTGAGATAGATAATTTGTTAACAGATATTTCTACAAATTACTATAAAATTGAGATTTTGGAACAAAAAATAAAAGTAGTATTAAGTAGGATAATTGATTTGATTGAATAAGCGTGTGTATACAGGAGTAAATATATTTTTTATTTAGGAATAGTCATTAAAAGAAAATGCAAGTATATTTTTGCTAATATACTTGCATTTAGTATTTATAGAATTTTGTCTATATTCTGAGGCAGCCACTTTGGGCTGCTTTTCTGCTATTAGGACAAAATGAATCGAAAGGAGTATCTATGGCAGGAAAATATCATTATATATCTGCACTGGCAGAAATGACAGCGGCAGATATTGTTAAAAACGAAAATGAATGGACCAGATTTCTGACTACGGCTGCAAGGCTGTATAAATATCCCTTTAACGAGCAGATGTTAATATATGCCCAAAGACCGGATGCAACAGCCTGTGCTTCGCTTGAAACGTGGAATGAAAAGATGAATTGCTGGGTCAACCGTGGAGCGAAAGGAATTGCCCTGATTGATACGGACAGCGAACGTCCGAGATTAAAATATGTCTTTGATGTATCAGATGTGCATAAGGCAAGGAGAATCGGGCGTGACCCATATCTGTGGGAGCTTAGGGAGGAACATAAGGCTCCCGTGCTTGCACAGCTTGAAAAAACTTATGGTGCAACCGATGTAAATATGCCTTTTGAAGAGAGGGTTATGGAGATAGCTGACAGGATTGTACAGGATTATTATGAGGAACTTTTACCGGAGCTGAACTATGTGAAAGAGGGAAGTTTCCTTGATGATCTGGATGAACTGAATCTTGGAATCCGATGGAGGGAAACGCTGGCTTCCAGTATTTCCTTTACCCTGCTATCCCGATGCGGTGCCGATATGGATTTGTGGAAAGATGACATGAATTTTGAATATATCCACGAATTTAATAATACAAAGTCATTAGCTGTCATTGGAAATGCAACTACGGAGATGTGTAAGCCCCTGCTTATGGAAATTGGACGGACAATAGGGGCATACGAACGCCAGATTGCAAGGCAGAATGCCTCAAATAAGGCAAGAGAAAAAGCGGCTGGGGAGCATATTGGAAGCCATGAAGAAAAGGTTGAAAAAGGACTTGCAAATGCACCAGAAGCAGATTATAATGCTTTAAATCGTGAAAGCGAAACGGCAATAGATAAACCAAAGGAAACTGAAAATCATACAGAAATGGAGGGCATTGCCAATGAAACTGACATACGAAAAGAACGGGGATTATCTGATTCCGAACCTGACAGCGAACAAGGAGCCGGAACAGGCACTGACCAAGTACGGACTGATGAGAAAGAACTTTCTAAAGGAACACAGGAGAGGGATTTATCAGGGAATGATACTGACAGGGGAGCTGAAAGCACATTGTCTGCAGGTACAGGAGCAGGCAGAGCAGAGAATGGAACTTCTGACCGGACAGATGGCGAAGGCGGAGGGAGTGAACGGGGAACTGAAAGCAGCCGATCAGATGAGCTGGGTAGTGAAGATGAACAACATCAGACACTCAGCGGAGGAAATCGTACTGACAGAGCTGATCTACATTTAAGCCGTGAGGAACAATCTAATATTACCATGCAGGAGCCGGATAGTGACAGCAACTCATTATCCGGTTCTTTTTCGAATAAAACCGAAGATTTCACAGAGCTTCAAAAGGGAATCTTATGTTTTGATAATTATCTTATCCATAAAAGACCGGAGATTGCAGGATATTTCCAGTCAGAGCAGGATGCGGTTTTGCAGACGGAGTATCTGAAAAATTCTTTCCGCATGGAGGAATTTACAGAGCTGTATATAGGGGATGTAAGAGCCGGGTATCGAGCTGATGAGGATGGGCTTACCATGTGGAAAGGCAATTATCTGACCCGTGAAGCAGAGAGCAGGTTGTCATGGGAAGATGCAAGATACTGGGTCAATTCTTATATCGAGGATGGTGTCTATTTACTTCCGGGGGAAGTGGCAGAGCAGATTGATACAGACGGTATGTTTAAACAGCTTGACCTTTTTACCATGTTTTCGGAGCAGGTCGGCAACATTGCCATGAAGCAGGCAGAAGAAAAAAGTGTTATTCCGGCAGGTTTTGTACTGCCGGAGAAACAGATTGATGATATTTTAAGAAGCGGCGGGGGCAGGGATGACAGCCGCAAACGTATTTATGCCAAGTACCAGCAGAGAAAGACACCGGAAGAATTGGAATTAAAGGCGGGCAATTACCCGGATGCCCATGCAAGACTGGTGGAACTTCTTTCTACACCGGAAGAGGTGGAGAGGATAGCTGACCACATGGATCACGCTCTGCATCAGTTGGAAATCGGAGAAAAAAGCCTGCGTTTCCGTTCTGTTATGCCAAAAGAGGAGCTTCGTGCCGAACTCGACAACCTTCTGGTAGACAGGCTGACATTTCCAGCTGCTGAACATGTGGAAATTAAGCACGAGGATTTTATCACGCAGGATGAGATAGACAACAGGCTTGGCAGGGGAAGCGGTTTTTCACATGGGTCTTTCCGCATATATGATTATTTCAAGGAAGGGCATGACAGCAAAGAAGCAGCTAATTTCTTAAAGAATGAATATGGAACAGGCGGTAGTAGCCATGCACTTGCCGGAGCTGACCACAGCTATGAAGATCATGATGCAAAAGGAATAAAGCTGAAAAAGGGAAATATCGGAAAACCATACGCAGAAGTGCTGTTGTCTTGGAATGTTGTGGAAAAGCGTATTCGTAAGCTCATTGAAGAAGATAAGTATTTATCTCCGGAAGGAAAAGAAGCCTACGCACAGTACAGAGTGGAGCAGGAGCAGAAGGCTTTGGAGCAGGCACAGGCAAAGATGGAGCATGAAACCAAAGTAGCCTGCAAGAATGCCATTGAAAAAGCAATCGCTGAAAAGTTTGACGGGTATCGTCTGCCAAAGGATACAGCGGAAGCTGTCATTCAGGAATATGGCTTTGAACGGGTAAGCTATGTGCTTGCCAATTCTGTCATGCACAAAAGACAAGACGGACGGTTTTCTCCGGAGAATAAGGAATGGGCAAAAGCCATTGAGCCTTATGCCATGGTGAAAAATGCGGATATGGTTGTGGACTCCCACCCTGCCGTATTAAATGGATTTATCAACCAGACAAGACGGTATATTGAGCAGGAGAAAGAGCTTGCGGCACAGGCGGCTGAGAAAATCACGATTGATGGACAGGAGTGCATCAAAGTCGATGAATGGGGGACTGAGGAAGAAAACTATGTGCTTGGAAATTCCGTAACAGATAATCAATTTTTTTATGCAGAGGTAAATGGTGTTGCCTTTGAGTACGATTATCAGCCACAGCGGGGAGAAGTCGAGGAAGATTATCTCAACGAGATGACGGAAAGGGATATAGACCGTCACGAAACAGAGGTGTTTACACAGATTGAAGGAAGTGAAGATTATCCTGAAGGTGTTGAGGAACCACCATTAACGGCAGAGGATGTGCAAAATCGGGAATCTTCTGGACAGGATATCCAAAAGCCTGAGAAAGTGTCAGACACATCATTAGAGCCGGACATCGAAGTTCCTGTAAAGCAGGTAGAACCGCAGATTGATAAGACAGGAGCCGTCAATTTCCATATCACGGATGACGATTTAGGCATTGGCACTGCAAAGGAAAAATTCCGCAGAAATGTGGAAGCCATACGCACACTGGAGAAAATAGAGAGCGAGAACCGTATCGCAACACTGGAGGAACAGGAGGTTTTATCTCAGTATGTTGGCTGGGGTGGGCTTGCGGATGCCTTTGATGAAAGCAAGAGTGCCTGGGCAAATGAATATCAGGAATTAAAGGGACTGTTATCGGAACAGGAGTATGCTTCAGCAAGGGAGAGTACCCTAAATGCCCATTATACAAGTCCTGCCATAATCCGCAGTATCTATGATTCCTTGGATAAAATGGGATTTGAAAAAGGAAATGTGCTGGAGCCGGCAATGGGTATCGGAAATTTCTTCGGAATGATGCCGGAGAAGATGCAGGAGAGCAGGCTTTATGGCGTGGAGCTTGACGGCATTACGGGAAGGATTGCAAAGCAGCTATATCCGAATGCCGACATTAAAATCACAGGATTTGAAAAGACGGATTATCCGAACGATTTCTTTGATGTGGCAATCGGAAATGTGCCATTCGGACAGTATAAGGTGGCGGATAAGCAGTATGACAAGCAGAATTTTTTAATCCATGACTATTTTTTTGCAAAGACCTTGGATAAGGTTCGCCCCGGCGGTGTGGTTGCCTTTGTTACCAGTAAGGGAACAATGGATAAGAAAAGTCCGGAGGTCAGAAAATACCTTGTCCAAAGAGCAGAACTTCTGGGTGCAGTCAGACTGCCTAACACAGCATTTAAGGAGAATGCTGGAACAGAGGTTACTTCTGATATCCTATTCTTAAAGAAGCGTGACCGTGTGATGGATTTGGAGCCGGACTGGGTGCATCTGTCAGAGGATGAGAACGGCATTGCCATGAACAGCTATTTTGCCGAACATCCGGAGATGATCGTGGGAAAAATGGAAATGGTCAGTGGACCGTATGGTTTGGAAAGTACCTGTATGCCCGATACCACAAGACCATTTGCACAGCAGCTACAGGAAGCAATCAGCCATATTGACGGAGAGATAGAAGCAGTGGAGCTGGATGAGCTGGCAGATGAGCTTGCGGACGCCACCATTCCGGCGGATCCGGATGTTAAGAATTACAGCTACACTCTTGTGGACGATAGGGTGTATTACCGTGAAAATTCCATTATGAAGCCTGTGGATATGTCCGATTCCATGCAGGAACGTATCAAGGGCATGGTGGGTATCCGAAATTGTACGCCGGAGCTTATCAATCTGCAATTAGAAGAATATCCGGATACGGTAATCAAGGAAAAGCAGGCGGAGTTAAACAGTTTATATGATGCTTTTTCCAAGAAACACGGTCTAATTAACTCGCAGACCAACAAAAGAGCATTTAATCAGGACAGCAGCTATTGTCTGTTATGTTCTCTTGAAAAATTGGACGATGAAGGCAATTTCAAAGGCAAAGCGGATATGTTCACGAAGCGTACCATTAAAAAGGCAGAGGTTGTCACAAGTGTGGATACGGCAAGTGAAGCACTGGCAGTGTCCTTATCGGAAAAAGCAAGAGTTGACCTCGATTATATGGCAGAGCTGACAGGAAAAGATGTGGGTACGGTCAAGGAGGAGCTGACAGGAATTATATTCCAGAATCCATTGACGGATCAGTGGGAAACAGCAGATGAGTATTTAAGTGGAAATGTCCGTGACAAGCTGGAAACAGCAAAGGTCTATGTAGAGAGCCACCCGGAATATGCCGTGAATGTGCAGGCACTCACACAGGTACAGCCGAAGGAGCTGGATGCCAGCGAAATTGAGGTGCGTATCGGTGCCACATGGATTGACCCGAAGTATATTGAGGATTTTATGAGGGAGACCTTTGAAACGCCGCAACATTTGTTAGACAGAAATGTCGTGGGCGTACAGTACTCCGATGTGACAGGACAGTGGAACATAAAGGGAAAAAATGCGGACTATGGCAATTCCCTTGTAAATATGACCTACGGTACAAGCCGGAGAAATGCCTATACCATTCTGGAGGATTCCCTGAATCTAAAAGATAGCCGTGTTTATGATACCGTAGAGGAGGACGGCAAGGAAAGGAGGGTCCTGAATAAAAAGGAAACCACCATTGCATCACAGAAGCAGGAAGCCATAAGGGAAGCATTTAAGGACTGGGTGTTCCGTGATCCGGAACGCAGACAGGTACTTGTGGCAAAATATAACCAGCTTTTCAATTCCACCAGACCAAGGGAATATGACGGTTCACATCTGAAATTCCCCGGCATGACACCGGATATTGAGTTAAAGCCTCACCAGAAAAATGCAGTGGCTCATGTACTTTATGGGGATAATACCCTGCTTGCCCATTGTGTGGGAGCCGGAAAGACTTTTGAAATGACAGCGGCAGCCATGGAGAGCAAGCGTCTTGGATTATGTCAAAAGAGCTTATTTGTGGTTCCGAACCATTTGACGGAGCAGTGGGCAAGTGATTTTTTACGGTTATATCCCGGAGCCAATATCCTTGCTGCAACAAAGAAAGACTTTGAGCCTGCCAATCGTAAGAAATTCTGTTCCAGAATAGCCACAGGAGATTATGATGCGGTTATTATCGGGCATAGTCAGTTTGAGAAAATTCCACTTTCGCAGGAAAGACAGGTAGCCATTATTGAAAGGCAGATTGATGAGATTGAGCTTGCCATTGCACAGGCAAAAGCCGACAACGGAGAACGCTACACCATTAAGCAGATGGAGAAATCAAGAAAATCACTTCTTACAAGGCTTGAAAAGCTGAATGATGCATCAAGGAAAGATAATGTAGTGACCTTTGAGCAGCTTGGTGTGGACAGGCTTTTCGTGGACGAGAGCCATAATTATAAAAATCTGTTCCTTTATACTAAGATGCGTAATATGGCAGGAATCGCACAGTCAGAGGCACAGAAGTCCTCGGATATGTTTGCAAAATGTCAGTATTTAGATGAGTTGACGGGCGGTAAGGGCGTGACCTTTGCAACAGGTACGCCGATTTCAAACAGTATGACGGAGCTTTACACCAATATGCGTTACCTTCAGTATGGTACGCTTCAGAAGTTAGGTCTGGGACATTTTGACAGTTGGGCATCCTCTTTTGGAGAAACGCAGACCGCCATTGAGCTTGCACCAGAGGGAACCGGATATCGGGCAAAGACAAGGTTTGCAAAGTTTTTTAATCTCCCGGAGCTGATTGCACTTTTTAAGGAGAGTGCCGATATTCAGACACCGGATATGTTAAATCTCCCTGTGCCGGAAGCAGAGTATGAAAATGTGGTGCTAAAGCCAAGTGAATATCAGAAAGACATGGTGGCATCTTTGGCAGAAAGGGCAGAAGCCGTGCGTGACAGACAGGTACAGCCTTATGAGGACAATATGCTAAAGATTACCAATGACGGAAGAAAGCTGGCATTAGACCAGAGGCTTATCAATGATATGCTGCCGGATGATGAAAATTCAAAGGCAAGCACTTGTGTGGAAAAGGCATTTGAAATATGGGAGCAGACAAAGGAGCAGAAATCAACGCAGCTTATTTTCTGTGACCTGTCAACACCGAAAGGAGATGGTACATTTAATGTTTATGAGGACATTCGCAACAAGCTGATAGAAAAGGGCGTCCCACCGGAAGAAATTGCATTTATGCATGAAGCAAATACAGAGCTTAGGAAGGCGGAGCTGTTCGGAAAAGTAAGAAGCGGACAGGTCCGTTTTTTGCTTGGTTCCACACAGAAGATGGGAGCCGGAACCAATGTGCAGGACAGACTTATCGCACTGCACCACCTTGATGTGCCTTGGCGTCCTTCTGACATTGAACAGCAGGAAGGGCGTATTTTACGACAGGGGAATCTTAATCCCAAGGTCAAGATTTTCCGCTATGTGACGGAAGGAACCTTTGACAGTTATTCGTGGCAGCTCATTGAGAACAAGCAGAAATTCATCGGTCAGATTATGACAAGTAAATCTCCGGTACGTTCCTGTGAGGATGTGGATGAAGCGGCACTTACTTATGCGGAGGTCAAGGCTCTGGCAACCGGCAATCCCTACATAAAAGAAAAGATGGATCTCGATATTCAGGTATCCAAGTTAAAGCTCATGAAAGCAAACCATACCAGTCAGAAATACCGTCTGGAGGACAACATTGCAAAGCATTATCCCCAGCAGATTACAATTTTAAAGGAGTGTATCAGCGGGATGCAGGCAGACATTCAGACTGCGAAAGCAAATCTTCCGGTGGACAAAGAGCAGTTTTCCATGAAAGAGGGGGACAAGCTCTATACGGACAAAAAAGAAGCCGGAACAGCCCTTGTGGAGATGTGCAAGGAAATAAAAACAGTCAATGCCCCTGCAGTCATTGGCGAATATGCAGGTTTTAAGATGGCAGTATCCTTTGATGCATTCAACCAAAAATTTGTGATGAACCTGAAAGGTCAGCTTTCCCACAATCTGGAAGTCGGTTCAGACCCGATTGGAAATATTGCCCGTATCAATCATGCCCTGGAGTCCATGCCAAAGCAGCTTATGGAAGCCCAGACAAAACTTGAAACTGTGGAGCATCAGCTTGAAACCGCAAGGGTGGAAGTAACCAAGCCTTTTGCACAGGAAGCGGAGCTTGCGGAGAAGTTAGAGCGTCTGTCAGCATTAAATGCCCTGCTTAACATGGATGAAAAGGGTAATGACGGGATTGATATGGATGATGAGCCGGAAGCTCCAAAGAGCGAAAAAGAGGTCGCAGACCGTCCGGCGAAGAATACTCCGCTTGCAGAGAAAACAATGGGTATAGGGCAGGATAAGAGCATCAGACAGTATGCAGATGTACCTGCAGAAAGAGTATCCCTGAAGGCGAAGCTGGAGGTGATGAAAGCAAAGGTTGCAGGAGGAGATACAGAAAAGCCTATGCCACAAAAGGTAAAGGGAAAAGAAGAAACCTTATAAGAAAATCTGAAGTTTTTTTATTTTTATTCCCAACTTTATTCCCAACATGTTATAATTATTCTGGTTGGGAATAAAAGTTGGGTAAAGGAGCATACTAATGGATATTAAACAAATTGTTTTAGATTTATGTGCCTTAAGTGATGAACAGGAATGGTTTGAATTTAAGGAAAACTGGTTTCAGCCTGAGGCATTAGGCGAATATGTATCTGCCCTGTCAAATGCGGCGGCTTTTCATTATAAAAAATATGCGTATTTCATTTGGGGTGTAAATGATACAACCCATGAAATTGTAGGAACAACATTTAATCAGTATTGTGAATATAACAAGGAACCGTATCAGAATTATCTTGCGAGAAATCTGTCACCAAGCGTAAATTTTAGTTTTGAAGAAACAGAAATTTATGGAAAGAGAGTCGTTGGTTTGGTAATTCCTGCGGCAACCGAGATTCCTACGGCATTTAAAGAAAAGAGGTTTTTAAGGATAGGATCATCAAAATGTAATATGAAAGATTACCCTAAGAGAGAAATTGAACTTTTCAAAATACTGGATGGAAGAACCGAAACGATAGAAACAGTACCGGCAAAATACCAGGAACTTACATTTCAAAAACTCTTTGGATATTACGGTTCCAAAGGTATTGTTCTAAATCAAAAGACGTTTATTAAGAATCTGGGGCTAAAAACAGAAGAAGGAGAGTTTAATATATTAGCGCAGCTTCTGTCGGATAATTCTCATTTTCCGCTTCGTGTATCTATTTTTGATGGAGAAACAAAAGGCTCTAATCTTTTCTCTGTACGTGAATTTGGAAATGACTGTTTATTATACAGTTTGGATGAGTTGTTGCGTTATGGAGATGTATTGAACCTGATTCAGGCGGATGAGACAGACAGGGTCGTTGAACGAAAGGAGGTTCCGTTATTTGATAACAAGGCATTTCGTGAGGCTGTCATTAATGCCGTCCTGCACAATAAATGGGTGGAAGGAAATGAACCTATGATTTCGGTATTTTCCGACAGAATAGAGATACTATCAAGGGGAACACTTGCTCCGGCACAGACCATGGAGGGATTTTTCTTAGGAGAATCAATCCCTGTAAATGAAAAATTATCCGAGATATTTCTTCAACTGCATATAAGTGAGAAATCTGGTCGAGGAGTCCCTAAAATTACGGAAATGTATGGAAAAGATGCATTTTCATTTAGGGAGAATTCCATTGTTGTTACTATCCCATTTGAGAGAATAAATAAGGTTGGGAATAAAGTTGGGAAAAAGGTTGGGGATAAGAAATCTTTAAATTCCAGAAGGCAAAAAATTATTTCAGAAATGAGGGACAACCCGAACATTACAACTGCAGAACTTCATAATATATTAGGGGTGAGTGAAACAGCAGTAGAAAACAATATATCATTTTTAAGAGAAAATGGGTATATAGAGCGGGTTGGTTCAAAAAAGGCAGGATACTGGAAAGTATTGTAAGTGTTGTAAAACTATAAAACGAAGATAAGGTGTAATCGGATAACAAAAGAAAGGATAGTTGAGGAATATGTATCTTTCATTGTTGCAAATAAAGAATTTTAGATGTTTTGATGGAAATGAGCATAGTATTACTTTCAAAAAAGGTTTAAATGTTCTTGTTGGAGAAAATGATTCTGGAAAATCAGCAATCATGGATGCAATAAAACTAGTTCTTGGAACTACAGATATGAACTGGTATAGAGTGGAGCAGGAAGATTTTTACAAAGAAGATGCAACATTAGAAATTAAAATTACATGTAAATTTGAGAAATTGAATGAAGATGAACGAGGGGCTTTTTTGGAATGCCTCTCATATGAAGATGAAAATAAAAAGATTCCATGTTTATATCTACATTGGACGTGCAGATATTTATCATCATTCAATCCGCCTCGCCCAGTGGTAAATGTTTCAACAGGAATAGAAGGAAACGGACCATCACCATCTGCAGAAGCAAGAGAATTGTTAAGAGCTACATACTTGCGTGCCTTGAGAGATGCATATAGTGAAATGCAGGCTGGAAGACATTCAAGACTATCACAAATTATGCAACATATTTCTGTTGTAGATCAAGGAGTTGATGAGTATGAGGAGGAAATTGATATTCATAATCTTTCCATAGCGGGAATAGCAGATCTTTCAAATACACTTTTAGCAAAACATCCAGCACTGGATTCAATTAACGAAGAAATGACGACAATACTGCAAGAAAAAATGCTTTTGAAAAAGGATAACATAAGAACAAGATTGGAAGTTACAGGGTCAAATTCTAATAAAATAAAAAAAGAGATGGCATTATTGGAGAAATTAGATCTTGCAGTAGATAAAGATGCCAGTGATATGTGCGGTAGAGTTGGACTTGGGACAAGTAATATTATGAGTATGGCATGTGAGTTACTATTACATAATGAGGCAATAGGAGATAATAAATCCTGTTTTTTATTGATTGAGGAACCAGAAGCACATATACATGCACAAAGACAATTAAAATTAATTCAATCTTTAGAAGAAGAATCTGAGAAAGGGAATAGACAGACTATAATTACTACACATTCGCCATTATTGGCTTCTGTTGTAAAATTATCGAACATTGTGATTGTGAAATCGGGTAAAGTATATTCTCTTGAGAAAGAGCAGACAAAATTGGATGAAGATGATTATCTTTATTTGGAAAAATACCTTGATGCAACTAAAGCAAATCTGTTTTTTGCAAGAAGTGTAATAATTGTAGAAGGTCCTGGAGAGGCATTGCTGTTACCTACATTATCCAAATTATTGGGATGTAATTTTACAGATTATGGTACTTCGCTTGTTGATGTTAGAAGTACCGGATTGAGAAGATATGCAAGGATATTTCAAAGAAAAGATGAGAATAAACAGTTGGATGTAAATGTTGCATGTGTTACAGATAGAGATATTATGCCCAATTGTGCTCCAAGAATTTGTATAGATGAAAAATATACAGATGATAAGGATACATGGCCAGAGAAAAGTAAACGTGCATGGCGAGCAGAGGCTGATTATTCAGTATTAGGAGCAGAAAACCATGTTAATGAGATAAAAGAAAAAGCAGATGGACAGAAAGTAAAAACATTTGTAGCCAATCATTGGACACTAGAATATGACTTAGCGTATATAGGGCTACAGGATGAAGAAATGAAGGAAATATTAATTGATTCTGTAATAAATGTAAGCTATGAAAAAAAGAATAGACCAAGTAAGAAGGATAAATTAATTGAAAAGATAAATGCTTATAAAACTAAAGAAGAAAGAGCAGCTTGCTTTTATAGTTTTTTTACTTCAAAAAAAGCATCAAAAGCTGATTTCGCACAAGAATTAGCGATTAATCTTGAAAAGAAATATATAAACAGAGCTGAAGACTTGAAAAAGGTATTACCGGATTATTTGATAAGTGCAATTATATATGTTACTAAGGGGTGAATTGATTGGAAATTGAGAAATTAGCAAATATAGAGATTACTGACGAAGATATATTGTGGGTAGAAGAGATGATGGGCGGAAAAGTTCATTTTGATTCTGCTAGAGTTAATGTACTAAAAAATATGGATTCTGTTGATATACAGGCGTTTCCGGGAAGCGGTAAAACAACTATATTGGTTGCTAAGTTGGCAATTCTTGCAAAGAAATGGCCATATTCCAATGCTGGCATCTGTGTTTTATCGCATACAAATGTGGCAAGAGAAGAGATAGAAGAGCGATTAGGAAACACAGAGATTGGGCGAAAATTGTTATCGTATCCGCATTTTATAGGTACAGTGCATTCTTTTTTTGATACATATGTTTCTTTACCATGGTTAAAGTCAAACGGATATGAAATCAATATTATAGATACGGAGCTTGTCCACTCACTTAGATGGAATAAACTACCAAGAAATAAGCGTTACTATTTAGAAATGCAATATAAAAGTGAGACGATTTGCGAATATCGAGATAATATAGGGAATATCGAGCGAGTTAAAAATGAAGAAACAAATGAACTTTTGTTATCAGTTATTGAGAAAACTCAAAAAGATGGATATTTTACATTTGGGGAAATGCTTTTATATGCTCAAAAAGTTTTGAAAGAATGGGATGAGATACCTAAAGCTATACAGAGAAGGTTTCCTATATTGTTTATAGATGAAGCTCAGGATACAGATACGTTTCAATGGAATTTGCTCAAAAAGGCTTTTAATAGTGATGGAGAGTTGAGCATAAGGCAGGGATTTGGTGATAGTAATCAAGCAATATATGGGAATTTATATGCTGATGATACAACGGAAAATTTTCCAAGGGAAAATGCACTTGTTTTAAGTGAAAGCAGAAGATTTGATTCATCCATATCAAGTTTAGCCAATACTGTTGCTCTTTCAAAAGCTCAAATGGATGGTACAGACAATGAATTTACGCAAAAGGGAATCAAACATACAATCTTTTTATTTGAAAAGGAGAATGCAGCTCAGGTAATAGATGAATTTGGACAACTTATATTGGATACGTTTAGTGATGAGGAACTGAAAACTTATGAAAAAGAAGGCGTTCATGTAATTGGGATGATTCATGATAAAAAAGAAGAGACAAAAGATAATCAATTTCCCAAAGGAATATATGATTATTGGAATGCTTATGAAGCTAGAAAAGCAAACAAGAGAACCACTCCTAAAAATTTGATTGATTATTTTAGGAAAGGAATTGAAGAATTTCAGAATAATGGAGAAAAATCAGAGCAGATTGAATGGATTTGTAAAGGTCTTAGACGATTAGTTAATAAAGCTAAGGAATGTAATTATATACCTGCTACGGGAAATTCAATCAATGCTATTATGAAACTATTATCAGATGAACAAAAAAAGGATTTCAGAAAGTTACTTATGTTACTTGCTGATTTTGGTAATCTAATTTCTAAAGAAGATTGGAAGTCTATGGTTATTATTATGAAAAAAATATTGTATCTATTTGAAACTGAACCCAATGAGGATGTAAATAAATTTGGAAAATGGGTGGAAGATCAAGAAAAGAGCAATGAAAATAGTGATGATAAAAAACTATTGCCAAATTATTATGTGTACTGTGACGAAGAGACAAAACGCGAGGTTGATATGGAATTTGGTAGTATCCATTCTGTTAAAGGAAGAACACATTTAGCTACTTTGGTGTTAGAGACTTTTATGAAATCACATAATATGAAATCAATACTTGATTATCTGTGTGGAGAACCACCCAAAAGGATGAAGAGTTCTTCAGAGAAAAGATTAAAATGCCAGTATGTTGCAATGACAAGAGCAAGAGCGTTGATTTGTCTTGCTATTCCTATTGATTTTGTGGATGAAAAAATGCAGATGAAGTTACAACAGAAGGGATGGAATCTGAAAATTGTGTAGTCTTGTTCCATTAAAGTAAAGAAAGGGGTTATGAAAAAGTGAATTTATATATTTTGCCTGTACAACGTGTACTGTTAGAGTACGTATTAAAACTTGGAGATATGATTTTTTTCCCAGGAGATGTATCAAATGAGGCTATTGAATATAGTAATCTTTTAGATGATGAAAAGGAGCATTCCTGTAATTCATTAAAAGCGCCAATTGAATAAAAAAGAACCTCA
>OLSO01001586.1_pt1 | contig 16742 bp, 14 predicted proteins | sample 1672441 | NCBI WGS metagenome assembly OLSO01 (sample SAMEA3136686, study PRJEB25190) | human gut metagenome | biome: human gut; feature: human-associated habitat; material: faeces | place: Austria | collected 2013 | reverse complement strand
TATGCTCACCATCAAAGTGAACCACAGCGATATACACCTTACCAGTCTCTTGCAAGCGGCTAAAGACAATAAGCATCAGTAGGATAACGATAGACGTTACAACGGCTAGGACATACATACCTGCCCCTACCGTAATCCCTGAGGTAATTGCCCAGAAAAGGTAGAGCAAATCCATAGGGTCCTTAACTGCGGTACGGTAACGGACGATAGAGAGGGCACCGACCATACCAAGTGAGATAACCACGTTTGTACTGATCGCCAGCGTCACCATACAGGTCAGCACCGTCATCCCCACCAGGGTCACTGCAAAGCTTCTGGAATAAATCACCCCTGCATAAAATTTCCGGTAAACGGCATAAATCAGAACACCGAACAACAGCGCCGCGATCAGGGCTGTCAGCATCTCCGGAATGTTATACTGGTCAAATACACCTGATTCCAGTACCGACTTTTTTATCATATCTTTTACGCTCATATCATTTTCCTCTCCTGTGTCTCATACCAGTATTCAAACCCGTTCAGATAGCCTGTCTTCTCATAGCACAGCACATACTTTGACACTGCTGTGAATTCTGCGGCCTGCGGCGGAAGGATGTTCCGCACAAGCTGTGGCAGCAGCTCGGTAAATTTGACCTCCAGCACCAGCTTCCCCGGCTCGAGCACCGGAAGCGTCGGCAAAGTGGCATCGAAAATGTCATAGCCTCCGACCGCCGCCCGGACATCCGAATCAAAGGTGATCCGTACCGTCCCGGCATCCATGATCCAAGGCTCCCTGTCGTAGTCAACAATCGTGCGCGGCCGCATCATATGGCTCGTACACTCGATATAAAATTCCCGGCACAGCGCATAGGGACTTTTCAGCAGAAAGGCATAATCGCCATCCAGAATCATCTCCACCTCCCGGCGGGTCAGCGGTGCACTCTCTTTGTAAATGTAGCTTCCGAATTTCTTTTTCCGCTCCAACTTAATTGATGCGTCACTGTAATTGTAAATGCGGATCCGATACTTTTTCCGCATCAGCACCCCGGCTTCCTTCTCCTCATACGCACTGTTCCAGTAATCGTCAAAATACAGGCTCCTGATCAGGTAGCCCCCGTCCTTTGCATGTGGATCCGCCACAAGGAACGGCTTCAGCCGAAGCTTCAGCAGTTCTTTTTCGGATGTGCTGATGAGGTACTTCCACTCATTCCGGTAGTTTTCTTTTTTCTCCTCATTCCTCATAAACATCTTCCTCGATCGTGCCATCCTCCGTGACATAAAAGCAGACCATACCATAATGCTTCCCCTCGTCAGTCACATAATAGTCAAAGGCATCCTGGGTATAGCCGGACGCATTTTCTGCCCGCACCCGCACGAAATACTGCCCTGCCTCCGGCAGCTCCGTCTCCGCCTCCGGAATCACCAGACCCTGCTTTTGGAAAATCACATCCTCAAACAGATAGTCCTTCGCTACCTCTACGGTGTAGATGATATCCTCCGCATCAAAATCATAGGACACATCCCAGTTCAGCGCAAGCTTCGTGCCATCCGTCTTCGGTACCCCGATGTAAAACGGCATCGGGCGTTTCAGGCTCTCGAGATAGAGCTGATAATTTGCCTCGATTTCCTTCGGAAGGGTCGCAGCGATCTTATCATACTGCACGCTTGTCAGCGGCGCATACATCCGGTCCGGCATTGAGTAAAGATAAGGCTTCACCACTGCTGTATATCCATCCACCATCGTCTGCAGCCGTTCTTCGGTAAAGGAGCTTCTCAGATCCTGAATCGCCGCATCCAGATCTTCCCGGAATGCTTCCGACTTCAGGCAGCGCTGAAATAGCACATTGCCCCAGTAATTGCTGACCCCGATTTCCCAGCTTTCCTGATCCGTAAACTCTCTCAGGGCATATTCCGGCCGCATAAAGCTTCCATCGTTGTCCCAGTCCAGGAAGTACCATGTATCGGAATTTAAAGGACTATAGAGGAACATATTCCGGTTCTGCGTATCCACATTTCCCGTCAGAATCTGAAACGCCATCCAGTAGGTCAGATTCTCCCGGTCAAAATACCGATCCAGCACGGTACTGATCGGAATCGAGTTGTCATTGACCGCCTCCAGCATCGCGATCAGCTTGCTGTGGTCAGAATCGCCTTTGATCTCAAGCAGCTCCTCAAATGCCCTCTGATCGTAGTCCGGATCATCCTGCAGCCGGATCACATCCTCATACCGGTAAAATTCAAACGAATTTATCTTATACAGCTGCCCGTTCGCATCCAGCCCGTGATTCTTTAACGCCGTTTTGTTCAGCTGCTCAACCTGCGTATACAGACCGTAATCCTCAAATGCCGCACCGGTATCCTCTGTCAGATCCTTCACATACAGATGGACAAACTGAGTCCGAAGGCCGATCATCTGCGGGACGGTCTTGATCAGGTCATAAGAAAGCTTATTCCGGAACCGCAGCCCCTCTGTCATGTGCTTGTTTAAATTGATCGTCCGCTGTCCCCTCCACGTCCCTTTGTTCTTTTTCAGCTCGATTTTATAGTTTTTCTGTGCATTCCGGCTCGATGTCTGTCCCCGGATCTGCACCGTCGCATTCGGTACACTCTCTCCATAGCCAACCTCACCGACGACCGGTCCATCTTCATCCCCGACCTGTAAAAGCCCGTTCACCTGATAGCGTTCCACTCCCATGTCCTCATAATCGTAAGCCGAATAGCTGTTGATCTCCTTCCAGGAATGATCCGTATTCTCCGAACTGTTGCCGCGGGAAACGGTCAGATACATGGTGACGACGCTGTCTTCATCGTCATTTTCATATAAGGTCTCCTTGTCCCGCAGATGCACCTGATTGATATCCTCTGTCGCTTCCTTTACGACCGCAGCCGCTTCTGTCTGTTCCGTCTCTTCCGTCACAGCTCCTTCCATTCCGCAGCCGCTGCACAGACCGGCAAATATAATTGCAAGCAAAAGCAGTCCGCCTGTTCTGTTCCGTCTCACTCTTCCATCTCCTTTCAATCATGCTCCAGCTTTTTATCTAGAAAGCATCCAAGCTCTGTGAAAATGCCGGTTCGATCCTCTGCCACGACCGGCTGGATGCTGAGAATATAATACGGAAGCCGCCGTGTAAACTGGTTCAGGCGAACCGCACAGACCAGAAAAAACACAGCGCTCCCAAGTAAAAAGCCAAATCCGAAATATACCTCAGAAAACCGCAGAGAAATCACAGTAAATAAAGACGTCAGCGCCGCAAACACGCCGGATGCCGCCATCGCACCTTTGTAATCGGTAAAATACAAAAGCAGCAACAGCATCGTATTCGCTACCGCATAGATTCCGTACCCGACACAGAGTGTCCGGAAATACCCGTCCATCAGATCATTAAAGCCAAGCGGAAGGAAATCCAGCACGATGCCTCCGACTGAAATCGCCAACGCCGTCGCAAGCAGCTGCTTAATCGCCGTATACTTCAGCTCCATGCCAAGCACCCGCAGCATCTCTTCGCCTGCCTGCATAATATCGCCGATCGCACCTCCGTCGTTGAACAGGCTGTAGTAATTCCTGTATTTCGGATAAAAATTGACCTCGACTGATACGACAAAATTGACTGTCGTCACAAGAATCGTCAGAAAGGCGACCAGCGCCGGGACGTCGTGATACGGCGCTCCGTAAAAAAGCCCCTTCACCTGCACCCGGATCGGACCGGTCCACATGATGACAAGATGCGCGAACAGTCCAAGATTCATAAACAGTCCGGTAAACGCCAGCGGAAGAAAGGCATCCACCCAGCGCAGGAACAAAAAGGCGCTTAAGCTTCCCTGCGGAAAATATCGGTACAGCAAAACGACATCCCACAAAAGCATGATGCCGTAGCCGACGGATACTGCGACCAGAAGCGCAATGACATGCGGTACTCCGAGCCTTAAGAGCAGCCATCCCACCGCGAATGTAATGATGATCGCTGCCGTAAAGGACAGCAAAATCCCTCTGTAATCCTTGATCGCTGTCAGATAGCTCATCGCATTCCATGTGACGATCAGCTCACCGAACAGCCCGAGCATCAAAAGCCCCTCGATGAGTGTGGCGCCGGAAAAAATCAGAAAAATACCGTACAGCACACTACCTGCCATCAGCATCAGCCCGGTCGATCCCCAGAAGGACGGCAGCACGGCCTCGTATTTTTCTTCGTACAGCATATCAGCGATAAACCGCGTTACCACCATCGACAGGAAGCTCGTCACAAGCAAGGAAGCCAGCAGGGTATAGGTAATCATGCAGACAAGAAGCTCCCGCTCCTGCCTGGAAGCTCCTGTCGTATCACACAGATACATGACGCCGAGCAGCAGCACGATTCCGAGCAGCATCGGCCCGGTACATACGACACCGGCATAGCCATACGCGCGGAAGGCCGCAAACAGCCCCCGCCGTTTAAACAGCTTTTTCAGCTCAAATCCGATTCCTGCCATCAGCCATCCCCCTCCCTATACAGCTCCCTGTATTTTTGAAGCATACGCTCCTGGCGGTAGTACGCCTTTACCCGCGCCTGCCCGTTTTTTCCCATGCGAAGCCGCAGGCTGCGTGACTCGCACATACGCTCCATCGCAGCTGCCAGCCCCTCGCGGTACATCGGCGGCACACAGTAGCCTGCCTCCCCGAACGTATCTCCCGGCTTGCCGTTTAAGAGCTCCCGACAGCAGCCGACATCCGTCGTCACACACGGACGCCGAGCCGCAAACGACTCCAGCACGGACAGCGGCTGCCCTTCCGAAATACTCGTCAGAATCGTAAAGTCCAGCTTTTCCATATAGGAGATGATATCCACGCGTCCGGTAAAGATCACATTCTCAAGCTTCAGCTGCTCCACCAGCGCATAACACTCTGCAGCATATTCTTCATCGTCCACACCGCCCATGATATGCAGCCGCACATTTTTCTTTCGCATGGACAGCTCAAAAAAGGCATAGATCATCGTCTTAATATCCTTGATCGGTGCAAGCCGCACGACTGCCCCGATGTCGACCCAGCCGTCCTCCTGCTTCAATGGGATCTGCGAGAGCCTCTCGTAGTGAATGCCATTTTCAATTACTCTGCATTTTTTTGCATCACAGCCCATTTGGATCTGAATCAGCATCGCATTCGTAAAGAGGCAGGTGACCTGAAATGCCCGTCGATAAATGATATCGGAGAGCATATAGAAAAATGAAATCCATTGCTTTTTAAATGACGGGACGACCCATTTGGCACGGATAATTTCCTCCTCACGCTCTCGCGTATAGATGCCATGCTCGGTCAGCAACACCTTTTTCTGATACATCCACCCGCCGAGGCAGGCCAGCATTCCTCCGTACCCGGTGCAGATCGCATGATACACATCTGCCTTTGGCACCTCGGTTCCGAGCAGGTAGAGGACCGGGAGGAGCATGGAGCGCATCGTATGAAAGGCATCCGCAAACGCAATGTACGGATAATGCGTCAGACAGGACTTTGTGAGTATGTCCAGGAACTCTTCACTTTGCAGATATGACATCGGATTCAGCCGTTTCTCCTGATACAGTGAAAACAACACCTCCCAGTCGGGCCGTCCGCAGATCATCAGCTCGCGCAGGCTGTCCGTCTCCTCCTTGGAAAAACGATGCCGCATTTTTCCGGATGCCTTTACATGCAGCGCATCATCCAGAAAGACTTCATGCACAGCCGTTACATTTTGCGGGAGCTCATAGACGAATTTACCCCGGTCCTTCGCATTTGCTCCGATGACCCACAGGATAAATTCGTGTTCCTTCATATTATTGATATACTGGTGCATCCATGTCGACACGCCTCCGAACACATACGGATAGCACCCCTCCAGGATAAGACAGATCTTCAATGGCTCCTCTCCTTTACTTTTCCACTTGTATGACGACCTCAGGAGAATCCGCACAAAGCAGATACAGCTTCCCGGTCAGATGTGTCAGACTGCCCCCGGTCACGTCACCCGGAGTACCTTCATTTACCCGAACAAACAGATATGCCGTATCATACAGATTTCCGAGCTGCAGCCGTATCTCCTGATCCGTAATCTTCTTTTCCACTGTCAGCCCACCGTAGCGCTGGATCGCACCGGAAAGCTCAGACCCGGTCAGATTCCGAAGAGACGGCGCTGATGTATCCAGCCAGGTCATATATTCATCCAGCCGGTTCTTTAAAGTCTCCCAGCCAAGTGCCGCGCCGCGGTCTTCATCGAGCAGGTCATCCGGATGCATAAAGTGAGTATTAACAAAGTGCATGTTCAGCTCCGAGAGAGCCGCCATCTGCATATAGCTGTCAATGATGCACCCTGAAATGATCCGTGGCTGTTCCACGATCCCGTCGTCTGCCACCTCAAATTCCTGTACATATGCGAACTCTCCGGGAAAATAGTTGCTGGCGATCGTCCGGATCTGCGGATATTTCGACGCCAGCAGAGCCCGTCCCTCTTCGGAGAGCACATTGGATGGCGGCACATAGACCGACATCGTCGTCCCCGGAAACATCTCCGTTCCAAAGCTTATCAGCTCCGTGACGGCCCGGTTCATCGCATCGATACTGTCCCACGTCTTATATGGAAGCACATCTCCATAATCCGTATTGGAAAGACTTAACGGCTGATGATTGTAGCCGTGGTATCCCAGCTCCCCGCCGCGGTGCAGCAGCATGTTTCCAAAATACTGGAACCGCTCGGTATCTGTCGTCGCTTTGACTGTCCCGTCCGTATCGTCCTCGTAATTCTCGATGATCACACCGGTATAGCGTACCCCGTGTTCATCCGCAAGCGCGAGCATATCCGGCCACCAGATATTTGTATAAAAATCCTGGATACTTGTACCGTAGTCCCGCTTCACATATTTTCCGTCCCCGGATGGCACCGGTGAAGGAAAATCATCCAGATAAAAAACCGAGCCATTGATCACCGGATAGACCCCGACATCTGTGAGTAGACTGTAGGAAGCTGCAAAAAGACCGCGCGTTGCTTTTTCATACAGGCCAAAATTATCTACGACAAATTTTCCTTTTCCGTAATCCGTTTCCCATATCAGCGGTGTACCTGCGGCATCCTTCACCCTTGCACAGACCTTTGCCTGCTCGCCAAGTTCTACCTCCCACGCCGAATCATATCCGTCTGTAACGTCATATGACACTCCGCCGCCAAGCAGAAAATCCGGTTCAAAATAAATGCTGTCCACCGGCACATTGTCATAGCCGGAGGAAAGAATTCCAAGCTTCTGTTCGATCAGTGACACATACGTATTCTTCTGCAGTGTCAGCGCAAACATAGTGCTTCCGCCCTGCTCCACCCACGAAGCGAGTGCCAGCACCTCTTCCTTTAACGGACTCAGATCGGTAAGCAGCACAACAACCGTCTCATACACGGAAAAATCCGGCAGCGCCTGTGATGATACATCCACTACCTCGATTCCGACCCGCATATCCATAAACATGCGCTCAAACTCCGGCAGTGCCTGCATGCTGGCCTCCTGCGTACCATCTGTAAGCACCAGGCAGGTCGTCTTTAATGCCTTTACGGATTCTTTTTCCGTCACGACCCGCTCCGGCTCCATATAGCTGATCTGCCGTGCCGTTTCCTGATAGCGAATTCCGCTGCGCTCCGCATACAGCACAGCCCCCATCATTAAAAATATAAACAGCACTATGAGCATCCACTTAAACCGGAATTCCCGGATTGCCTTTATGCATCCAGCCAAAGAGCCAGCGCCTCCTTTCCTTTCGATGACAGATAAATATGCTCCCGTTTCATCTCTGCTAACGCCTGTGCCAGCTCCCGCCCAAGCCTCTGCTCCGCACAGTATTTCACATATAAAATCCAGTATTCTTCTCTGCGATACCAGTGCTTTCGCATAAACTGCAGCTCCTTGTATGCCTCCCCATACTCCTTCAGCTTCAGAAGATTTTCGGTCAGGCATATTCCCGTATGGAGCTTTGGCCTTTGCTCCTGGCGCTTTTGCAGAAGCCGGATGTACTGACGCCGCTGCAGCTGCTCCATCTGCGCCTCCAGAATCCCCTGATCCAGATACTCCTCCAGAAAATCACAGTATTCGGCCAGAACAGCCGGATCCTCCGGCTGCCTTGCATAGCGTCTTTCGATCTGCTGCAGACGGTAATCATAGTCCTTTGAGAGCTCTACCATCGCTGTGATCGCATAGTGGACGACCTCGACATCATCATTCATCCGGGCCTTTTTTAAAAGCTCCATATACTCACCCGGATCGTCATTGAGTACGTCCATAATCAGCTCCCGCCGCACGCCCGGCTGATTCAAAAGCAGCGCATCCTCCAGCGGCACAATCTGCTCACTGGCATCCTGTGTTACAAATATATTTTTATACAGCTCTTCCTTTACCTTCAGCTTTTCCACACCCGCCTGCCGGACATTGTCTGCCCCGCCACAGATCTGAAAGTGCAGCAAAAGCACACAGAGCACGCCCCAGAACGGAACAAAGATCACCGGAAACATCAGATACTTCTTTACCTTCAGCACCTGCGTCCGGATCCCGAGCCAGACTGCGACGCAGCAAATCGCATGCAGCAGCAAAAGCAAAAGCTCGATTTTCCACTGCATCACATTTCCCTTCCCTTCTCCTGATCCACCGCCCCGGACTGCTGTTGCTCATCAATGACTCTGCACAGAAAACCTGCATGGGTCAGTCGCTCCAAAACGATCGGCTGTGACGCCTCATCCATCTGTGACAGGATCAGATACAGCTCCCGATCCTCTGAGATACCCCAGACATCATTTCCGCGCACCAGCCTCTGCAGCTTTGCATCTGCCTGCGACAACGACATTCCCGGATGGGAAAGTGCCAGCAGCACGTAGGAAGCCAGATGCTTTTCCCGCATCGTGTGGCAGAGTCTGAGACGCTCCACAAAGAACTCTGTTTTCAGAACATGTGTATCCGGAAGGTACTGCCGGTATTCGATTGCATCCTGATAGTCCATCGCACGCAGCAGCGCCGTCTCAACCAGTCCGCAGAGGATCTTAAACAGGTTCAGATAGTAGAGTGTCATCTGCCCGCTGTCCGCCTCCTGTATGAAGATCAGCATCACAAGCTCACCGTTTCGGCGGATCCCCGCCAGATAGGCAGGATAGCCCTCCAGCAGACTGCGGTTTGCCCACACCTCACCTTTTTCCAGTGTCTCCATCGCCTCCCTGAAATCTGTGATCTGAATCGAATTGGGAAAGCTCCCCTGCATTTCCCTTGATGCGATCTCCAGTCTGCCAAAGCCATTATTTTTCCGGACGGAATAAAATGCAAAGCTCTTATTTTCCAGCACCTCTTCCATGACCTGCAATGTCTCAATATACAGCTCCTGTGGCTGCACGATATCCAGCTTCCTTGTGATATCAAAAATCTTACCGAAGCTGTCACGGCTTCCGAGTATCTGCTTTTTATACATCCGCTTATCCTGCAATGTGTCCTGATACAGCTCCCGCATAAACAGAAATTTTTCTTCCATCTGACGGCTCTCACTGCGGATAAAAACATCATTTTCCAGGTTCTTCATCCGCACATAGCCGCAGATCGAGCCGACGGCAAAATAAAAAATAAACGGAAGCCAGTTTGACGGCTCATAGAACAGCGTCTGCCAGCCCGTCCCCTGCTCCTGATACGCCGCCAGTAAAGAAAATGTCTCGACCGCCGCTGCCGCGATTCCATAGTTGATCCCGTAGAGACTGCCAAAAAGCACGATGCATACGAGCCGCAGATCAATCATTCTGAACTGCGCACTGTTGCCCGTCATCCGGATCAGCCCCTCAAAAAACAGGCTCCCGGCTGCAAATTCCGCGATCTGCCAGAGCCTCTTATGCCGGCCTGCGATCTGCATAAGCCGCGCTGCATACCCCGGCTGTCGCTTTGTCTTTTCCAAAAACTGTGTATACAGCTCCGGCAGCTCCTCCAGTATGGAAATCTTCGGAAACCAGCCATACCGGTAACGCACCTTTTTATCATCTGGAGCCACCTGCTCTGCCACCGCCTCTTTTCTCCATTCCATTTGTACAGACCGGTTCAGCTTCCGAAGCTCCTTTTCCAGATCATAAAAGGTCAGATGAAAGACATCCGGAATGTTCCAGGCTGTTTCGGCATTCTCCCAGTCATCCGTCAGCTTGTAGAGCAGCTCTGCCAGATCCAGAAGACTTAAAAAAAACATCCCCTGCTCCGGACTCTCCTGAAATACGATTCGGCCCTTTTCCTCCATCTCCTCAAACAGCCGAAACAGATAGTCCTTCTTACAGGTACCGGAATACAGATACGGCATACGGACCGTTGTCACCGAAATTCCGTGCAGGGCCGCATACTTCCGACACAGCTCCTCCGCCTCACAGACGAGCAGGGTCTTTCCGGTCACCGTATCATACATACCCTCCGGTCCGGTCAGATAAAGAATCCGGACCTCCCGGTCTCCTTTGCAGTACTGCAGCACTCTGCGCAGCTTCTCTGCCTCTCCTTCCGTACTGCCGTGAAACGTCAGATAATTGGAAAAGTACACGACCTCTTCAAATTCATAAGTCAGAAACAGATCACCAAGCTCTGCCTCCTCTTCTGGAAACGGCCGGTGTACAATTCCCTTTTTCCGGTTCGTCCGCACCTGTGCATCCCCGAGGATCAGCACCTGACACTCCGGAAATGCCTCTTCCATAAATCTTTCCGTAATATATCCCGTATTGCCAACCAGTAATACTCTCATAACGCCCCTGCCTTTTGCGCAATTTTCGTCCGAAGTATAGCACACCTTACAAAATCCGTCAAAATATTTTTGTGCGGGTTGCCTCTCCACAAAAGATCGACTATAATAGCTGAAAGATATCACGTTCAGATGAAATACACGTAAGGCCTGTCAGACATGAGAAAGCAACGGAAAACGGGAGGGATGCACATGACCGATGAAGAGCTCTACCAGCGTTATCTTGACAACGATACGGCCGCTGCCGACCTGCTCGTGCAGACCCACAGCGACGCACTGATGCTCTACATCAACGGCTATCTGCATGACATCCATGAGTCGGAGGATCTGATGATCGAAGCATTCGCACGACTGTTTGCGCGTCCACGCCCGATCCGTGAAGCCGGCTGCTTTCGTGCCTATCTTTATAAAATCGGCCGGAACCTCGCCCTGCGCCATCAAAGACGGCGCAGGCTTCATCTGATTCTTTTTGACGATCTTCCGTTTGAGCTCTCGGGTGGTGCGCTCGCCGAGACTCCATTTTTTGAAAATGAACGGCGCCATCAGCTCTATGACGCACTGGCTAAGCTGAAGCCGGAGTACCGGGAGGCACTCTATCTCGTCTACTTTGAAGATATGAGCTACCACACGGCAGCTCAGGTCATGAATAAAAATGAGCGGCAGATCACGAATCTGATCTACCGCGGAAAGCAGAGCCTGAAGGCAATACTGGAAAAGGAGGGATTTCAATATGCGGACAAATGAAGAACGGTCAGCGCTCATCCATCGGCGGATACGCGAGCTGAAAAGGCAGCAGGCCAGGAAAAAAGAAAGGCTGGTTGATCTCTCCTGTGTGGCAGGCAGCCTCATCCTGATTTTGCTGCTGGCGATGTGGATTCCGGATTCGCTGGCACACTCAGAAGGAACTATGGCACATTCTGCAATGACGGCCAGTCTGATCGGAGGCTCTGCCTTTTCCGGTTACATTGTGATGGGGATCCTTTCCTTCCTGCTCGGCGTCTGCGTGACGATTCTGCTGTACCGGCTGCACCGGCATTTCCGTGACAGGAAGGAGGAGCAGGATGAATTTTGAGATCATCGACAACGCTTACCAGGTCACCGTTCTGCTTATATGCATGCTGCTCTCCGCGTGGTTGGGTATACGCCAAAAGAACCGCGGATTTATTATGCTTTCTTTTGGCTACGGCTGCTTTATGATGGGAACCCTGTTTTTCGTCCTGTATCTGGCGATCCTCGGCCACGTGCCGCAGATCTTTTATACATGCGAGATCTCATGGCTGGCTGCCTATCTGTTCTTTCTCTCGCTGCTTTTGCTGCGCAAAGAGTCCGAGCCGTTCCCCTTCTCCGCCATCGCGCTGATTCCGGCTGTCATCGTCGCCGTCTCTGTCCTTTTATACAAAATCTTTGGTCCGGCACTTCTTCCATGCATTGCCTGTGCCATTACGCTCAGCGCAATCACCTATCTGGCCAGCTGCCGCATTCTGCACGACCGAAAAAATGGCAAACGGACATCCTGGCTCGATCACTGTTTTCTCCTTTTGGTTTTTTTGCAGCTCGGCGTCTACATTGTCTCCATCTTTATGACTGATTATCAGCATTTTAATCTGTACTTTGCCATTGATATGCTGCTCACTGCCATGCTGGCTGCGCTGCTGCCGCTTCTATACCGGGAGGTTCGCCATGATCTACATTGAAAATATTTTCGTCTGTATCGCGATTCCCATGTTGCTGTCCTTGTTTTTTACCGAACACCGGCAGCGTGTCTTTACGCTCTTTGTCGTCGCAGGTATGGCGATCTGCCTGCTCGCAGCTTACGTCAGCAGCTTTTTTATGAATTATTATCAGACCAACGCCACCACGACTATGATCGAGATCACGCCGGTCTGCGAAGAGGTGATGAAGCTGCTCCCACTGCTCTTTTACTTTCTGATCTTTGAACCGGAGAAAAAGCAGGTGACAAGCGCTGCCCTTGCGCTCTCTGTCGGCTTTGCGACCTTTGAAAATGCCTGCTATCTGACCGAAAACGGAGCCTCTCAGTTTTCCTTTCTGCTGATCCGTGGTATTTCTGCCGGGGCAGTGCACATCCTCTGCGGCATCCTGATCGGCTGCGGCATGGCCTACGTCTTTTACCACCGCTGGCTGCGGCTCACCGGTACCATCGGACTGGTCGGCGCCTGCATCATCCTGCACGCCAGCTACAACCTGCTCATTACAGCGGACGGCATCTGGAGACGCATCGGGTATGTGTTCCCGTCGCTTTTGATTCTGCTTTTGTTCCTTGCAAGGCATCTGCTGATACCGGGAATCCTTCCATCTGAGGCTCGGCAAACGGCAAGCTCCGAAAAGCTAGAATAACTGCAAAATACAATACAAAAAAATAGTAGAAAATCAGCAGAAAATCAAAAAAAGTGAGAGCTTTCTTCTCCACATGTATTTATATCTATATAAGCAGTACCTCACAATTCCATCTGTTCACGGAGGCAATATATGAAACATTCCTACGAGCAAATTCAAAGAGAAGTCCGGCGCAGGACCCGAAAATACCGAAGACGCTATGAGCAGGTGACCCTTACCATCCTTAGCATGCTCTGCCTGATCCTCTCAGGCAGTATGCTTCCGCTCCTCTCCCGAGCGGGCATGGCATCCTCCACCGTTCCCGGAGGCTACAGCTCCGTCCTGCTGCACAGCGGCGCGAGCGCCTATGTCGTTGTCGGCATAGCCGCCTTTGTCACCGGATGCATCGTCACCGCCCTGTGCCTGTATCTGAAAAAGCGCAGGTCAAAGCGGGATTAACCGTCCCGCTCTGGCCTGCGCTTTTTGTTCTGCCTGTATAGACTCTTCCATTTTCTTTTGCTGCATTATGTCCCGTCAATTAATACAAATTTACTTTTCTCGGAGCGATCCGGCGAAGATCGTTCAGAATGGACTCATCCAGCTCGACCTTGATCATCTCCTGTCCCTTTTCCTTATTGAATACAAGGATATAGCACTTCGCATGCGGATCTAAGGATGTGTAATCCTTCAGCTTCAGATCCTTTTTATTCTTAAAAGAATCCAGCTCGTGGGAATTCTCCGGAGCCAGGATCTCCAGCTCGGATGCATCATAGCTTCCCATCTTTTTCCGCTTCTGTTTGGAGTAGATAGCATCGATATCCAGCTCTCCGTTGACGTATAAGTATTCATACTCTACCTCGAGCTTCGGGACAAACAGCCAGCACACGACGACCAGCACCGCACCGACGATCAGAAGCGGCCAGAATACCAGCCCGATAAAAATGCTGATTGCCGCCAGCGCAATCAACAGCCCTTTCAGAATCTTGTTCCCCACAGGGGTATTTCGTTTGATCAGTATTTCTTTGTATGAATCGTTCATATCGTTCCTCCCTCGTTTTACCCGTTCATATCTTTTGCATCCGCCTTCGTTACTGTTCACACAGCAATGAACAATACCTTCTCCGGCTGATACGCTTACTGCATGAGATACTCCAGAAACTTCGCACTCATATCCGTATGAGACGAATTCGCCATGACCACAGCATATACCTTTTCGCCATTGTAAGCATTGGACTGTTCCATGAGCGAAGCCTTCTGCACATCCAGCGCTACCGGAATCTCCTTGCCGGTCTCTTCATCCTTTCCATAGGCAATGGCATCCTCCCACTTGGAAAGCTGCTCCTCTGATAGAACCTTGGAGAGATCTTCAAGGCCATAGCCATCGCGGTACTTCTCATACTGTTCGGAATCGAATATCGCCACATCGACATCGCCTGCCGCCACTACCGCAGTAAACTTCATCTGACTTGCCATCGAGTACTGAGATGTATCCTCTGCATCCAGTATCGTTGATGTGTCGAGCAATATCTCGTCCTTCGCACCGATCCCGCCAATGTACTCTGCAAAATCATCTGTAATTGCCTGTGCGTCCAGCTCTGTCGAGTTACAGTTGACGAAATATACATTCAGAAGATGATTGATCTGCATATTCCGATAAATACTGACCCCGATCGAAATCACCAGAATCACTGCGAGAATCGCTGCCATCAGGGGCTTGTAATAATCCCATATGTAGCCCAGTCTCTGTCCCCACGTCATGCCTTTCAGCTTTTTTAACTCCTCCCGTATGACCTCCCGGATTGATCGTTCGTCCATGCTCTGCTCCTTCATACGTTCGTATTTGCAGGTGATTTATCAGAAAATTCCTGCACTTTTTCCAGTTTAACACAAATGAGGGTAAACGTCTATTGTTTACCCTCATTTTATAAAGATTTTAGGAATGAATAGACGTGCTGCAGCTCAAGAGCTTCGCTCTTTCGCTGAGGGGCTATCGCCCCACAAGTCTGCCGATCCAGCAAGAGAATCACAAGTGATTCTCTTGCTTTCTCGACATCCTTGCACGTCTCAATGCTTTATCACATCATTCCCATGCCGCCCTGCGGTGCTGCCGGCATTGCCGGGGTTTCTTCTTTGATGTTGCCTACTACGGACTCGGTGGTCAGCAGGGTAGATGCTACGCTCGTTGCGTTCTGCAGTGCGCTTCTGGTTACCTTTGCCGGATCCAGGATGCCTGCTTTTACCATATCTACGTACTCTTCGTTGTAAGCGTCGAAGCCTGTGCCTACCTCAGACTCACGTACTTTATTTACGATCACTGCGCCTTCCAGACCTGCGTTTGCAGCGATGTGGAACAGCGGAGCTTCCAGTGCCTTCAGGATAATCTTTGCACCGGTCTTCTCGTCACCCTCAAGGTTTGCAGCAAGCTCTGCTACCTTCTTGGAAGCGTGGATGTATGCAGATCCGCCGCCTGCGATGATACCCTCTTCTACTGCTGCTCTTGTTGCATTCAGAGCATCTTCCATACGAAGCTTTGCTTCCTTCATCTCAGTCTCGGTTGCAGCGCCGACACGGATCACTGCCACACCGCCTGCGAGCTTTGCAAGACGCTCCTGCAGCTTCTCTTTATCAAACTCGGACTTTGTCTCCTCGATCTGAGCCTTGATCTGAGCAACACGGTCTGCGATTGCTTTCTTATCGCCCATACCGTCAACGATAACGGTGCTCTCCTTCTGAACCTTCACGGATTTTGCATGACCAAGCATATCCATGGTCGCATCCTTCAGCTCGATGCCGACCTCCTCGGAAATCACCTGTCCGCCGGTCAGAATCGCGATATCTCTGAGCATCTCTTTTCTTCTGTCGCCATAGCCCGGAGCCTTTACACCTACTACAGAGAAGGTTCCGCGCAGCTTGTTGACGATCAGGGTGGTCAGAGCCTCGCCCTCGATGTCCTCAGCGATGATGAGAAGCTTTCTGCCTGCCTGTACGATCTGCTCAAGCAGCGGAAGGATCTCCTGAATATTGCTGATCTTCTTATCTGTGATCAGAATGCACGGATCATCCAGAACTGCTTCCATCTTCTCAGTATCGGTTGCCATATATGCGGAAATGTATCCTCTGTCGAACTGCATACCTTCTACCAGATCCAGCTCGGTCTGCATGGTCTTGGACTCCTCGATGGTGATAACGCCGTCGCCGGTTACCTTCTCCATTGCATCTGCAACGAGCTGTCCTACAGTCTCATCCCCGGATGAAACAGTCGCTACTCTTGCGATCTGCTCCTTGCCGCTTACCTTCTGGCTCATCGCACGGATTGCTTCTACAGCAGTATCCGTAGCCTTTCTCATACCCTTTCTCAGAACGATCGGGTTCGCACCTGCTGCCAGGTTCTTCATTCCTTCATTTACCATTGCCTGTGCCAGTACGGTAGCAGTCGTAGTACCGTCACCAGCGACATCATTGGTCTTAGAAGCAACTTCCTTGATCAGCTGAGCACCCATGTTTTCAAATGCATCGCCAAGCTCGATCTCTTTTGCAATCGTTACACCGTCGTTTGTGATCAGCGGAGCGCCGTACTGCTTATCAAGTACTACGTTTCTTCCTTTCGGTCCAAGTGTCACACGAACGGTATCAGCCAGTTTATTTACGCCAGTCTCCAGAGATTTTCTGGCTTCTGCACCAAATTTAATTTCCTTTGCCATGATCA
>OLSO01001585.1_pt1 | contig 16742 bp, 14 predicted proteins | sample 1672441 | NCBI WGS metagenome assembly OLSO01 (sample SAMEA3136686, study PRJEB25190) | human gut metagenome | biome: human gut; feature: human-associated habitat; material: faeces | place: Austria | collected 2013 | reverse complement strand
GTAGAGCACTTGACTTTTAATCAAGTTGTCCGGGGTTCGAATCCCCGCACGCTCAGTTGATAAGCATGATTTAAGAATGAACTTAGATCATGCTTTTTTTCTTTTACCAAATACAAAATAAAAGAAGCCTCTAAAAACAGAGACTTCAAATGCTCGCATTGATTACAAGTAAACTTATTTTTTCAAGTATGGTGCAATTGCAGAGCTGATTTCTTCAAGTTCATCTTTACCATGTACGGTTAAAGTTAAAGGTCTTGTCAGATCAAGGCTGAAAATTCCCATGATCGATTTTGCATTTACGATATATCTTCCAGAAGAAAGATCAATCTCAGATTTAAAATGTGCGATCGTATTTGCAAATGCATTCACGTCTGCAATGGAATCAAGAGAAATAATAAAGTTGGTATCCATGTTTAAACCTCCTTAATGGTTAAATCTCTTTTATCCTACAATTTTTTTGATAGAAAGTCAAATTCGATAGATAACAGAAAAGAAGTATGATAAAATATAAGACAACGGAGGGAAGAAGATGACGGAAAAACAAAAAATGTTGATGGGAATTTTATATAATGCAGAGGATCAAGCTCTGATAGAAGAGAGGAACCATGCAAAATCTCTAACCAGACAGTTTAATGAACATTGGGAAGATAAAGGACGTCGGAATTATCTGATAGGACAGATATTTGGAAGTCTTGGGAAGAATGTTCATCTGGAAGCACCCATTTATCTGGATTATGGATATAGGACAACGATTGGAAGTGACTTTTTCTCAAACTTTAATCTGACGATTTTAGATGGTGGAGGAGTTGAAATCGGGAATTATGTTTTTATAGGTCCGAATGTAGGAATTTATACTGCGAACCACCCAGCAGATGTGAAGAGACGAGAAAAGGGATATGAATGGGCCCTCCCAGTTAAGATTGGAGATAAAGTATGGATTGGCGGAGGGGTTACGATTCTTCCTGGAGTTACGATCGGCGACAATAGTGTGATCGGTGCAGGAAGTGTTGTAACAAAGGATATTCCAGCCAATGTAGTTGCTGCAGGTAATCCATGCAGGATCATCAAAGAAGCGGAAGAAGGAGACAGATATGGGATTATTGACGAGAAAAACGGACAGCAATCCATTAAGTAAGAATATTGACGAATTACTTGATGGAATGAATCAGGAGAGGGAAGAGACAAAAGAAGGAACTTATGAAGAATCTTTAAAGAAGATTGAGGAGCGGATCAAAGAACTTGGGATTTTAGAAGAAGAGAACGAAGATTAAGAAAGGCATCGGTGGTGCCTTTCTTTTTTTAGGATGATCAAAAGATTCCTTATTGTTAACTTTTAAAAAAATAAAGTTGACAATAAGGGATTGATGATATATAATGGCAGTCAGTACAGGAAAATAATAAAAGTGAGGGAGAAATTTATTATGGAACAACAAACAATGAAAATTCAGGATTTAACACTGATTGCATTAATGGCAGCATTAACTTGTATTTTAGGACCAATGTCGATCACATTGCCATTTACACCAGTACCGATTTCATTTACGAACTTGGTGATTTATTTTGCAGTAATGGTTATTGGGATGAAACGTGGAACGATCAGTTATCTTGTATACCTTCTGATCGGAGCAGTAGGACTTCCAGTATTTTCAGGATTTAGTGGTGGGCTTGCTAAACTTGCAGGACCAACAGGAGGATATTTGGTTGGATTTATCTTTTTGGCATTGATCAGTGGATTCTTTGTAGAAAAATTCTCAGGGAACATAGTGATGGCAGTAATTGGTATGGTACTTGGAACAGCAGTAACATATGCATTTGGAACAATCTGGCTGTGTGCACAGATGCATTTAACATTTGTACAGGGATTATATGCAGGTGTGATTCCATATCTTCCAGGAGATGCGGCAAAGATCGTGATCGCGATCATTGTAGGAAGTGCAGTGAAGAAGGCTGTTGTGAAGGCGAGAGTTTTACCAGAATAAATAACAAATACTTTGTATGAAAAATAAGAATCTGTTGACATTTTGTATGAAAAAGCATAAACTATTCGTAGTTAAATGCAATGAACAGAATTAGTACAGATAAGTTGGAACTGTCAGAGAGAAGCTGCCATCGGCTGGAAGCGGCTTTGAGGGAAGATGTCTGGAATGCATCTGGGAGCAGACAAGATGAATAAAGTAGTTTTGTACGTTGCCGGCGTTAACGGATTCGAGTGAAAGTATCCTGATCAAGTGATATTAGTCAGATATATAATAAGAAGATCAGGAACTTTTAAAAGAGTGGAACCGCGGATATACTCCGTCTCTTTATTTAGAGACGGAGTTTTTTGTATTATAGAAAATTTTGATGGAATCCTCTATGATATAAAAAGTCCTGTAAATTACATATTATATATTGGAGGTTTAGAAATTATGATGGGTTTTCGAGAATTTGCGAAAAGCCAATATGATACGATCAAACTAAGAGACCCTGCGTTAAGGGAAGAGAAAGAAGTTTTTTTGTATCCTTATGTAAAAGCACTGTATTGGCATCGTGTTGCACACGAATTATATAAGAAAGGAGAGTTTTACAAAGCTAGAAAGATTTCTCAGAAATGGGCGAGAAAAACTGGAATTGAGATTCATCCAGGTGCACAGATCGGAGAAGGGTTCTTTATTGACCATGGGCATGGAGTGGTCATTGGCGAGACGACGATCATCGGAAATAATGTGACCTTATATCAGGGTGTTACATTAGGTGGAACTGGAAATGAAACTGGAAAACGTCATCCAACGATCGAAGATAATGTTATGATCAGTTCAGGTGCTAAGGTTTTGGGATCTATTACAATTGGAAAGAACTCAAAGATTGGTGCAGGAAGTGTTGTTGTATCTGATGTACCGCCGAATTCTACTGTTGTCGGAGTTCCAGGTAAGGTAGTTAAACAGGATGGAGAGAGAGTCAATCGCATTCAGAGTATTGTGCTTGACCAGATCGATCTTCCAAATCCAGTCGATATGGATATCGAAAAGCTCGCAAGAGAGAATGCTGAATTACGACAGGCACTGGAAACATTTATTATACATTATCAAAATTCAGAAGCAATCAGAAGGGAAAAAGAAAAATGAAAATCTACAATACACTGACAAGACAAAAAGAAGAATTTGTACCGGTGCATCCAGGGAAAGTTGGAATGTATGTTTGTGGGCCAACGGTGTATAACTACATTCATATTGGAAATGCAAGACCAATGATCATTTTTGATACGGTGCGTCGTTACTTTGAATATAAAGGATATGAAGTAAATTATGTTTCAAACTTCACAGATGTCGATGACAAGATCATTAAGAAGGCAAATGAAGAAGGTGTAACAGCAACAGAGATCGCAGAAAGATATATTAAGGAATGCAAACAAGATATGGAAGCGTTAAATATCAAACCTGCAACCCACCAGCCAAGAGCGACAGAAGAAATCGGTGGAATGATCAAAATGATTCAGACATTGATCAAAAAAGGGCATGCATATGAAGTAGATGGAACTGTATACTTTAAGACAAGATCTTTTAAAGATTATGGAAAACTCTCCAAGAAAAATATTGATGATCTAGAAGCAGGACATCGCGAGATCAAGGTAACAGGAGAAGAAGGAAAGGAAGATCCTCTTGATTTTGTATTATGGAAACCAAAGAAAGAAGGAGAAATCGCATGGGATTCTCCATGGGGAGAAGGAAGACCAGGATGGCATATTGAGTGTTCTGAGATGTCTAAGAAATATATCGGAGATACAATTGATATTCATGCAGGTGGAGAAGACTTGATCTTCCCTCATCATGAAAATGAGATCGCACAGAGTGAAGCATGCAATGGGGAGAAGTTTGCGAATTACTGGATGCATAATGGTTTCTTAAATATCAACAATAAGAAAATGTCTAAATCAGCAGGAAACTTCTTTACAGTGCGTGAAATTGGAGAAAAGTATCCATTACAGGTGATTCGTTTCTTCATGTTAAGTGCACACTACAGAACCCCATTAAACTTCAGTGATACTTTAGTAGAAAGTGCAAAAACAGGATTGGACCGTATCTTGACAGCGATCGATCTATGCAGAGAGATGGCAGCTAAAGAAGAAACAGGTTCTTTAAGCAAAGAAGAAACAGAACATTTTGCTAATATAGAAGTACTTGTAAAGAAATTTGAAGATGCAATGGAAGATGACTTTAACACAGCAGATGCAGTTTCGGCTATTTTTGAGATCGTGCGTGAATCAAACTCAACAGTGAAAGACTTCAGTGCAGACTATGCAAAGAAAGTACTAAAAGTATTAGAAGATCTTTGCAGCGTTCTTGGAATTGAAACAACAAAAGAAGAAGAGATCCTAGATGAAGAAATCGAAAAACTGATCGAAGAACGTCAGGCGGCAAGAAAGAACAAAGATTTTGCAAGAGCAGACGAGATCAGAGACCAGTTATTAGAGCAGGGTATCGTATTAAAAGATACAAGAGAAGGTGTAAAATGGAGCAGAGCTTAATTCAAAAGATCAAAGAAGGATTGTATCTTGATGGATTGGATCCCAAAAGTTACTCTCCATTATCTCTTGCTTACATTGGAGATGCGATCTATGAGATCGTGATCCGAACGATCGTTATGTCTGCAGGGAATATGAGTGTGAATAAGTATCACAAAAAATCAAGCAGTATGGTCAAAGCTTCTGCACAAAAAGAAGTGTTTGAAAAGATCGAGCCATTTTTGACAGAAGAAGAAATGGCTGTTTATAAACGTGGAAGAAATTCCAAATCAGGTTCTGTTGCAAAGAATGCATCTATGATGGATTACAGAAAAGCAACTGGAGTGGAAGCTTTGGTTGGATATTTATATCTGGCAGGAGATATGGACCGCATCATCGAATTGATCGGGATCGGTTTTGATTTGAATAAAAAAGAAGAAATAGGAGAAGAACATGAATCATAAAGAAGATCTGATCGCAGGGCGTAATGCCGTGATCGAGGCTTTAAGAGCAAAGAAACCAATCGACAAGATTTTTGTATTGGATGGATGTCAGGATGGACCGATCCGTACGATCGTAAGAGAGGCAAAGAAAACAGATGCGATTCTTAAATTTGTAGATAAAGAACGCTTGAATCAGCTGACAAATGAACATCATCAGGGAGTTGTTGCAATTGTCGCAGCATATGAATATGGAACGATTGAGGATCTGTTTAAAAGAGCAGAAGAAAAGGGTGAGGATCCTTTCTTTATCCTGTTAGATGGGATTGAAGACCCTCATAATCTTGGGGCGATCATTCGTACAGCAAATCTTGCAGGTGCACATGGAGTGATCATTCCAAAGCATCGTGCAGTTGGAATTACACCAACCGTAGCAAAAACATCTGCAGGTGCGATCAATTATACACCAGTTGTGAAAGTAACAAATATTGGAAAAACAATGGATGAACTAAAAGAACGTGGTATGTGGTTTGCATGTGCAGATATGGATGGAGAAGTGATTTATCGTCAGAATCTGACAGGATCGATCGGGCTTGTTATTGGAAATGAAGGAAGCGGTGTGAGCCGTTTGGTAAAGGAAAAGTGTGACTTTATCTCATCTATTCCAATGAAAGGAGATATTGATTCACTGAATGCTTCTGTAGCAGCAGGTGTTCTGGCGTTTGAAGTTGTAAGACAACGACTGGGAAAATAAAGAATGAAAGAATTAAAAACAATTTCTGATGAGAAATTGCTCAGACAGATCCAAAGCGGTAATGATGATGCGATGGAATGTCTGTTAGAGAGATACAGGGATATGGTAAGGAAAGAGGCAAGGAGCTTTTTTCTTGCAGGTGGGGATGAAGAAGATCTGATCCAGGAAGGAATGATCGGGCTTTTTAAAGCAGTGACATCCTATCAGGAAGAAAAAAACACTTCGTTTTCAACGTTTGCTTATCTGTGTGTGCAAAGACAGATCTATACAACGATCACTGCATTTAACAGAAAAAAACATATTCCGTTGAATACAGCAATCTCTCTGTTTGAACAAAAGAATCAGGAAGAAGAATTATCATTGGATGAAATCTTAGAAACTCCGGAGGAAACTCCGGAGGAGATGATGCTTCGAAAGGAAGAATTAAATGATTATTACAAAATGCTTGACCAGAATTTAAGTAAATTCGAAAAACAGGTGATGTATCATTATCTGAATGGAGAAACATATACAACGATTGCAAAAAAACTTGGAAAAAGTGATAAATCCATTGATAATGCGATTCAGAGGATTCGCAGGAAGATCAGAAATGATCAGGAAAGTTAAAGTAAAGATAAGAGAAATAAAAAGAAGACTTAAAACAGATGTTTTAAGTCTTCTTTATAAAGCTGCTGACGGGAGTTGAACCCGTGACCTCCTCACTACCAATGAGGTGCGCTACCTCCTGTGCCACAGCAGCAGAACTGATTAATAATTTATCATGAAAATGATATACTGTCAATAGAATTAACAAAATAAAAGGAAAATCAAATGACAAAACAATACAGGAAAAATAAGAGAAAGATCTGTGTAGTGATATGCCTTGTTCTTTGCATGATCTCAGGCATCAAAATACAGGCAGCACAGCCAGGATATTTTGATAATCCCCAGACGGTCTATGATGAATTTGCTGGGAAGATTTATGATCGTTCATTCAAAAAGAGTTATGCATTTTTGAAAAAAAAGATGAATGTTTTTGAAACATCTTCAGGAAGTAAAAAGATAGGGGTAGCGCCAAGATATTCAGGAGTGATCGTGGTTAGTAAAACATCCGATCATGTTCAGGTGATCTATGAGAAAAAGAAAGCATATGGAATTGGATGGATTGATAGAGGTTTGTATCATAAGGAAGCTATTCAATATAATGGGAATGAAAAACAGTTGCTAGGAAATGGAACTTATTGGATACAAAATAAAGCTTCTGGAGAAGGAATTCGTGTACAGATCATTTTTCTGGGAGATCAGAAATATCAAGTTTCGATTTTGAATCAAAGCAAAGAAGATCACACATGGAAACTAATACGTGAGTACGATCATTTTTATATCAAAAATATGAAAAATGAAAAATATCTTTCAATGGATGAAAATGGTACCTTGACAGACGGTAAAATAAAAGATATGAACAACTGTTTCACAAAACCACAGAAAGAAGCAGCACAGAAGTCTTATCAATGGCAGGTAATGCGTCTTAACAATAAAAATGTATATCCGTATCGTGATTTTATGCAGTTTGATCCTGCATGGGCCAGAAAAGATTATGGAAATGTTTCGGATTACAGTGGGAAAATGGCAGCAGCAGGCTGCGGAGTTGTGGCGATCACAAATGCAGTATATGCATTGAATGGACAATTTGTTGATCCAATGTTGTTTGCAGATTATGCAGTGGAGAAACATTACAGGATCATAGGTGCCGGAACACATGATGGGATTTTTAAGGCGGCAGCGAAGAAATTTGGAGACACATATGGGTTCACTTATATTAAGACAACTTACAGTACATCAGAAGTAAGAGAATATCTGAAAAAAGGTTGTGTAGCAATCTCGCATGTACCAGGACATTATGTAACAGTTGCTGATTTTAATCCCAAGACAAAAAAATATTTGGTCTTAGATTCTCATCCGATCAAGAGCAGACCAACCGGCTCTTTTGGAAACTGGTTTAAGAGAGAACGATTAGAGAGAGGAGGGTTGACATCATCTGCATATTATATTTATGGAGTGCCAGGACAGGCATGGAAATATGAAAGTGCAAAAGGAATACAATTTCAGAAGGATTTATTCACATTTATGATTTACATGCGTTAAAATGTAAGAAAAATAACAAAGGATAGGGAAGGAGAAGTTAAATGAACAAAGTTAAAAAGATATTGACAACATTGATGGCAGCAACATTAACTGTTTCAACAGGATTAACATCCATGCCAATGTTTGCACATAACGTAAAAGCGGAGTCAAAGGCAGAAACAATAAGCAGTGATACGAATGATATGTCACAGTATAAGAAAATAAATGGAATCAGCAGTCAGACGGTTTTAGGAGCAGATTTTTCCCATTATCAGCTGCAAAAAAATGCGTGGAAAAAAGTCTGGAAAAATTACAAAGGAATCGAAGTTTCCAATGTGTTTGAATATGTAAGATCACAGGGAATCAATACGATTTCTGTGAAAGTTGCAGTGAATCCAACAAAAGATAAAGAGGGTAATGAAAGCTATCTGTCTTTAGAAAACGCTAAGAAGACATTAAAAGAAGCCAAGAAAGCAGGATTAAAAACAAATGTTACATTGTTATATTCTGATGATATAACGTATGCAGGGGTGCAGAAATTACCAGATGGTTGGGATACTGATTCAGCAGAAAAAAAGGCACTGGAGTATACAAAAAACGTCATCAAAGAATTGAAGGCAGCAGATGCAGTCCCAACGATGATCACGATCGGAAATGAAGTAAACTATAATTTCTTAAATATGAGTAGTGGAGATGGATGGGAAGGTTTTGTTGCAATGAGCAAAATCTCGAAAATGATCAGAGAAGAAGGAATCAAACCGGCTGTTAGTGTATCGGCACCAACAACAGATGCTTCAGATATTCAATGGATCATTGGAAAATTAGGAAATGCTGATGTTGATTATGATTATATTGGAGTAAACATCTATCCGGATACACACAATGACAATTATGTAAAAATATTAAAGAATACAGTAGAAGAAAAGGCAGCAGGAAAGCAGATGATCATTTCCAGTGTCAAATGTCCATGGAAAGATTCAGAAGGAAAAGCCAGTATAACGACACAGACAAAGAGCATTTATGATTATCTTCAGGCAACGATCAATGAGAAAAATGCAGGTGGATTGATCTATGATGATGCAGATTTTGTCGGGGCATGGGACTCATTCTTTGATGAAAATGGACAAGCAATGTCTTCACTTGCAATCTTTGCTTATGCACAAGGAAATCAGGTTGATGTAAGCAGCTACAAAGATCCATGGGAATATGGTGGAGATACAGGATTAAAAGATCAAAAAGTAACGATCAAAAAAGTCAAAGGAATGTCTGAGAGTTCTATCCGAGGAATGGATATTTCATCTTATCTTGCATTAAAGAAAGCAGGAGTGAAATATTATGATTATGAAGGAAATGAGACACCGTTATTAAAAGTACTTCATGATAATGGAATCAATTATATCAGGATCAGGATCTGGAATGATCCGTTTAATGCAGATGGGGAAACCTATGGCGGTGGTGGAAATGATGTTTCCACAGGTGTAGAGATCGCAAAAGAGGCAGCCCAATATGATATGAAAGTTCTGCTTGATTTTCATTATTCGGATTTCTGGGCAGAACCAGCGGTTCAGTTAGTTCCAAAAGCATGGAAAAAGGATGTAAATAATACAGAAAAGATGTGTTCAGATGTATATGATTTCACCAAAGAATCTATTCAGAAATTTAAAGATGCCGGGGCAAACATTGGAATGGTTCAGGTAGGAAATGAAATTACCAACGGACTTCTTGGAATATACTCTAACAGAGACAAAGGAGAATCTTTTAATGTCATCTGGGGAGATAAAAAGAAATCAACAGAAGTAAATAAATATTTAAAAGCCGGAATTAAAGCAGTCAGAGAATATACACCGCAGGCTTTGGTTGCATTACATCTTGAAACACCAAATGTATGGAAATACAAAACGATCATGAATACATGGAAGAGAGATAATGTGGACTATGATGTTTTAGGATCTTCATATTATCCATTCTGGTCCATTGCAGCAAAAGCAAATACGCCAAAGACATTGAAAGATGTGCAGACACTGGCCGCTTCCTATGGAAAGATGTTTGCAGTATTTGAGACAAGCTGGGTTAATAGTTTAAATGATGGAGACGGTACACCAAATTCTATCGGAGACAGTACAAATACAGGTGCATATGAAGTAGGACCACAAGGACAGGTAAATGAACTTACAGATCTTTATGATACCGTGTTATCACAGGATAATGGATTAGGTACATTCTATTGGGAAGGTGCATGGATTCCGGTAAAAGCAGGATGGACAAACTGGGAATATAATAAGCAGATTGCAGATCAGTATGGTACAGGATGGGCATCGAAAGGTGCACTTGGATATTTTCCAGATTCTAAAATGTATTACAAAGGAAAAGCAGCATGGGGTGGAACAAGCTGGGATAATCAGGCACTGTTTGATATTAACGGATATCCATTACAGTCATTAAAATTCTATAAAGATTCTGTATCCAAAGGAAAAGAACAGATCATAGCATTGAAGATCGTTGATAAAAATGGAAAAGAAGTATATGCTACCCAGTATGTCAAAGTTGAAGTAGGAAAGACTCGCAAGATCACATTACCAAAATTTTCTGGATATTATCCAAGCAATAAGAATTACCAACTGACCGTAAAAGGTGTGAAAGAAGAAAATGCAACGCAAAGTGTTGTATATACAAGAACAGCAGCAGGACCTGCGATCAGTTATAATTACCGAGTGAAAGTTACAAAGAAAAATTATAAACTTTACAAGAATTTCAAATGGAAGAAATCCAAAACAAAAGTTTATAAAAAGACATATGTAGCAAAATATAGATATGACCATAAGAATGGAAATAAATATCTTGCTCTTTATACAAAAGGTGGTAAATTTGTTGGGTACATTAATAAGAAAGCGGTAAAACGATTAGGATCAGCAACACAGCCAGAGCAGGGAAAAGCATACACTTATGGAAAACGTGTAAAGATCAAGAGTAAAAAATATAAACTATATAAGAATTTCAAATGGAAGAAATCCAAAACAAAAGTTTATAAAAAAACATATGTAGCAAAATATAGATATAAACATGAGAATGGAAATAAATATCTTGCATTGTATACAAAATCAGGAAAATTTGTTGGATATATCAATACGAAGGCTGCAAAAGTTGTCAAATAACAGGAGGGTAGTTTATGCAAAAGGTAAGAAAACTGGTAACAACGATAATGATCGCAGCATTGATCACTGCGATGGAAGGAACAACAATTTCACAATTATCACATTACGTAAAAGCGGATACGAATACTACTTCACAAACCAGTCAGGCAGAGAATGATCTGACGCAATACAAAAAGATCAATGGAATTGGAGACAACACGGTTCTAGGGGCAGATTTTTCCCATTATCAATTGCAAAAAAATGCGTGGAAAAAAGTCTGGAAAAATTACAAAGGAATCGAAGTTTCCAATGTGTTTGAATATGTAAGATCACAGGGGATCAATACGATTTCTGTGAAAGTTGCAGTGAACCCAGCAAAAGATGACAGTTATTTATCATTGGAATATGCAAAAGAAACATTAAAAGAAGCAAAAAAAGCAGGATTAAAGACCAATGTGGTGTTGTTATATTCTGATAAGATAACTTACGGAAATTCACAGGAACTTCCAGGTGGCTGGAGTGTAGATAAGGCCGCGGAAGAAGCAAATAAATATACGAAAACGGTATTGGAAGAATTAAAGAGGGCAGGCGCGACTCCAACTATGGTTACGATCGGAAATGAAGTTAACTATAACTTTCTGAATCTGAGCAGCTGGGATGGATATTGTGCGATGGCAGAGATTTCAAAGACCGTAAAAGATGCTGGAATAAAAACGGCATTCAGTTTTGCAGCACCAGAAAAGGCTTCTGATATCCAATATATTATAGAACAGCTTGGATATGCCTGTGAAAAATATGAGGGTGCAGGATATGATTATATTGGAGTAAACATCTATCCAAATACACACAGTGATAGTTATGTTAAGGAATTAAAGAATACAGTAGAAGAAAAGGCAGCAGGAAAGCAGATGATCATTTCCAGTGTCAAATGTCCATGGAAAGATTCAGAAGGAAAAGCCAGTATAACGACACAGACAAAGAGCATTTATGAGTATCTTCAGGCAACGATCGATGAGAAAAATGCAGGTGGATTGATCTACGATGATGCAGATTTTGTTGGGGCATGGGACTCATTCTTTGATGGTAATGGACAAGCAATGTCTTCTCTTGCAATCTTTGCTTATGCACAAGGAAATCAGGTTGATGTAAGCAGCTACAAAGATCCATGGGAATACGGTGGAGATACAGGACTTAAGAATCTAACAGCTTCTGTCAAAAAACTTAATAACATGTCACAAAGTTCCGTTCGTGGAATGGATATTTCATCCTACACAGCACTAAAGAAAGCAGGTGTAAAATACTACGATTTTGATGGAAAAGAAACATCATTGTTAAAAGTATTACATGATAATGAAGTTAATTATATCAGAATCCGTATCTGGAATGATCCGACAAATGAAAAAGGAGAAACATACGGAGGTGGTGCGAATGATGTGGCAGCTGGCCTTGAAATCGCAAAAGAAGCTGCACAGTATGATATGAAACTTCTGCTAGATTTCCACTATTCTGATTTCTGGGCGGATCCAGCACTTCAAAAGGTGCCAAAAGCTTGGGAAAAAGATAAAAATGATACAGAAAAGATGAAACAAAATGTTTACGATTTTACAAAGGATACGATAAAGAAATTCCAGGAAGTTGGAGCAGATATCGGAATGGTACAGGTTGGAAATGAGATTACAAATGGAATGCTTGATATCATGCCAGATCGTTCAAAGGGAGAAACTTATAAAGATACATGGGGAAATGCAAAGAACGCCAAGATTTTATGTGGATATTTAAAAGCCGGGATTAAAGCAGTCAGAGAATGTACACCAAAAGCATTAGTTACACTGCATCTTGAAAGTATGGGCTATGGAAAATGTTCAGAAATTATGAATGCATGGGAACAAAATGGAGTGGATTATGATGTTTTCGGCAGTTCATTTTATCAATTCTGGCAAGGAAACTCCAGTAAAAATGCATTAGCGGGACTTCAAAAAATAGAAAATCTTGCCAAGTCAAGAGGAAAAATGTATGCGGTTATGGAAACAAGCTGGCTTAATAGCTTAAAAGATGCGGATGGTACACCAAATGTCATTGGTGAAGGACATGCAAATGCAAAAGTATATTCTGATGATCCACAGGGACAGGTGGATGCATTGACGGATATGTATCAGACATTGTTATCAAATGATAATGGACTTGGAGCTTTTTACTGGGAAGGAGCATGGATTCCTGTAAAAGCAGGATGGACCAATTGGAAGTACAATAAGGATATGTCTGATCGTTATGGAACTGGATGGGCAGCCCAGGGAGCAAAAGGATACTATCCAGATAACAAGATGTATTATAATGGACAGCCAGCATGGGGTGGATGCAGCTGGGATAACCAGACGTTATTTGATTCCAACGGATATCCATTACAGTCATTGAAGTTCTACAAAGATTCTGTGTCCAAAGGAAAAGAACAGATCATAGCATTGAAGATCGTTGATAAAAATGGAAAAGAAGTATATGCTACCCAGTATGTCAAAGTTGAAGTAGGAAAGACCCGCAAGATCACATTACCAAAATTCTCTGGATATTATCCAAAGAATAAAAATTATAACATGACATTAAAGGGAACACAGGAAGGTAATACAGTACAGAAAGTTGTATATACAAGAACAGCAGCGGGACCTGCGATCAGTTATAATTACCGAGTGAAAGTTACAAAGAAAAAATATAAACTTTACAAGAATTTCAAATGGAAGAAATCAAAAACAAAAGTTTATAAAAAGACATATGTAGCAAAATATAGATATGACCATAAGAATGGAAATAAATATCTTGCTCTTTATACAAAAGGTGGTAAATTTGTTGGGTACATTAATAAGAAAGCGGTAAAACGATTAGGATCAGCAACACAGCCAGAGCAGGGAAAAGCATACACTTATGGAAAACGTGTAAAGATCAAGAGTAAAAAATATAAACTATATAAGAATTTCAAATGGAAGAAATCAAAAACAAAAGTTTATAAAAAGACATATGTGGCAAAATACAGATATAAACATGAAAATGGAAACAAATATCTCGCATTGTATACAAAATCAGGAAAATTTGTTGGATATATCAATGCCAAAGCTGTGAAAGTTATAAAGTGATTTAGGTGAAAAAATAGAATTCTGTCGATGCAGGATTCTATTTTTCATTTATGAAAATAAATAAAGTATTGACATTAAAAGTTGGTAGTACCATAATATTGTATACAAGAAAAAAGACTTAATATGAAAAACTGGAGGATTGTATGAAATTTCTTAGACAATTTATGATTATTTTACTACTCTCTTTTTTGGGAGAAGTGCTTAAGATGTTTATACCATTGCCAATTCCGGCAAGTGTGTATGGACTGGTGTTAATGTTGGTATGTCTGATGACTGGTGTTTTGAAGACGAGTCAAGTTAAAGATGCAGCATTTTTCCTGATTGAGATCATGCCTGTTATGTTTATTCCGGCAGCAGCTGGATTGATTGATTCGTGGAAAGTTTTACAGCCATTATTACTGCCAATACTAGTCATTACTGTAGTGATCACAGTATTTGTTATGGTAATCACAGGAAAAGTAGCACAAATGATAGCACAGAAGAGAGGAATCAAAAATGAATGAAATGTTCAGACAATCATTGTTTGCAGGAGTAACGATCAGTTTGATTGCATATGAGATCGGACTATTTTTAAAGAGAAAGTTGGGATTAGCGATATTAAATCCATTATTAGTATCTATAGTTATTGTGATCCTGGCATTGAAAGTATTTGGAATCAGTTATGAAGTATATAATGCAAGTGCAAAATACATATCTTATTTGTTGACGCCAGCAACTGTGTGTCTTGCTGTACCTTTATATGAGCAGTTAGAATTACTAAAGAAAAATAAGGTTGCGGTTGTTTGTGGAATATTATCAGGAACATTAGCAAGTTTAACAGGGATTTTTGTTCTTTGTATGTTATTTGGATTTAACCACCAACAGTATGTAACGATGCTTCCTAAATCGATCACAACAGCGATCGGAATTGGAATATCAGAAGAATTAGGTGGAATTGTGACAATTACAGTTGCAGTGATCATTATTACTGGAATTCTTGGAAATGTGATTGCAGATACAGTATTTCATATATTTAAAATAAAAAATCCATTGGCAAAAGGCCTGGCACTTGGAACAGCATCTCATGCGATCGGAACGGCAAGAGCAATTGAGATGGGACCAGTCGAAGGTGCAATGAGCAGTCTGGCAGTAGCAGTAGCAGGACTTTTGACTGTTGTATTTGTATCAGGATTTGCTCAACTTATTTAAAAATAGGAGGAAGAGATCATGGTAGATGAGAAAATGATCATCACGATCGGAAGAGAACATGGAACAATGGGAGATAAAGTAGCAGAAAAAATTCGAAGACAATTTGAACTGCCACTTTATGACAAGGCGCATCTTCTAAGAGTAGTAGAAGGAACGGATGATTATGATGAATTAAATGCATTTTTTAATGACAGAAAAGTAAACAGTCTGTTATATGCGATCGCAATGAGTGAGAATGTAAGTTCTAATGATGTGCCTTTCGGGATTATCAAAAAGATTATTGGTAATACGGGAGGCGTCGTGATGGATAGCTGTGGAAATTATCTTTTCAGGGAACGTCCGAATACGGTAAGAATTTTTATGCATGCAGACAAGAACATTCGAATTAAAAATCTTATGAAATATCTTGGAATAAGCAAAGAACAAGCTGAAAAAGAAATAGAAACAGAAGATTCAAAACGTTATGAATTTCATAAATATTACACAAATGAAATATGGGGAATGTCCAATGGATATGAATTATGTCTGGACGAAGGAATCCTTGGAATTGATGGATGTGTAAAAATGATTTTGGACTATCTGAAAATAAGAAATTTAATTTAAAAAAGTTCTTGACATTACAAAAATAATATGTATAATAGATAGAGGTGGTTGCAACAGACCACCTCGAATATAAATCTGGCTCCATGGTCAAGCGGTTAAGACGCGACCCTCTCAAGGTCGAATCACGAGTTCGATTCTCGTTGGAGTCATAAGCTACAAACTTCGTATTTATGCGGTTTGTAGCTTTTTTTATTTTCTGAAATAATTTCTTTGTAAAAGTTTTTTGTCAAAGTTTTTGAAATATTTTTTTCTCGTAATCTATCACGGCTTGATCTGATTGTCTACGTCTGATATGTGCGTATGTTTGTAAGAACGTCTTAGGACTGTTCCCCATGATATCAGATAACACCTTGTCAGATTCGCCACGTTCATAGTTATTTGTTGCGAATGAGTGACGACAGTTATATAAAGGGATCCGTGGCAGCGGTTCTGCTTCCTGGTCGTTGTACTCTTTCAATGCTTCTCTGAATTTAGCGGAGTAGCGGTTGGGATTCACAGGACGCCCTTTTACGGTTGTAAATAAAAAGTCGTGCTGATAATCGGGGTGGTAGCTTTTAAGCTGTAATTTGACCGCCTGCTTTTGTCTCACGATATCATACAGCACACCAGGAAGATATAACGCACGGATGGAGTTTGTGTTCTTTGTATCGTCAACGTTTCCCTCTTTGTCAATTGTTCGATGGACCATGATAGTATGATTCTGATTTATCAGATCATCGTCACAGAATCCGCAGACCTCGCCCGGTCTCATTCCCAGGATCAGCGATACACAGAACATAGGATAATAATGATTAGCCTTGACCACTGGACTATTTAAGAACGCTGCGACTTGTTCATCGGTCCATGTTACTTTCTTCTTGTATGGTACTTTTAGGCGTTTGATCCCGATCATGGGGTTATCTGCTGCCGCTAGTGCTTTCA
>OLSO01001579.1_pt1 | contig 16843 bp, 12 predicted proteins | sample 1672441 | NCBI WGS metagenome assembly OLSO01 (sample SAMEA3136686, study PRJEB25190) | human gut metagenome | biome: human gut; feature: human-associated habitat; material: faeces | place: Austria | collected 2013 | reverse complement strand
TTCACCGGGTGCTAACCCATCATACGGTGCAGAACAAAACGGTTTGGTTGCATCACTTAACTCAGTTGCTAAATTGCCATATGAGTATGCTCTTGACGGTATTTCAAATACACAAACAATTAACCCTGACGCTCTTGGTCACGAAGAATCAGAACAGGTTACAAACCTTGTAAACGTTCTTAACGGTTACTTTGATCAAGGTGCTCACCACCTAAACGTTAACGTATTCGGTAAAGAAAAGCTTATCGACGCTATGGAACATCCTGAAAAAGAAGAATACGCTAACTTTACAATCCGTGTATCAGGTTACGCAGTTAAGTTTATTGACCTTACTCGTGAGCAACAGCTTGACGTTATCTCAAGAACTTGTCACGCATCAATGTAATTTGATATGATAGGACACATTCATTCAACTGAAAGTTTTGGTGCCGCTGACGGACCCGGCGTAAGATTTATAGTCTTTATGCAAGGTTGTCATATGCGGTGCCGCTACTGTCATAATCCGGATACCTGGAAAATGGACGGCGGAGATGAAGTAACTGCCGATGAGATTTTAAAACGTGCATTGCGTTTTAAACCTTATTGGGGTAAAGACGGCGGTATTACCATAAGCGGCGGCGAACCGTTATTACAAATTGATTTTGTAATTGAATTGTTCAAAAAAGCTAAAGAGCTTGGTATTAATACTTGTATTGATACTGCCGGTAATCCTTTCACAAAGGAAGAACCTTTCTTCAGCAAGTTTGAAGAACTTATGAAATATACCGATTTACTGCTTCTTGATTTGAAAGAAATCAACCCTACCCGCCATAAAGACCTAACAGGTTTTGATAATTCAAATATTATCGAAATGGCAAAGTATCTTTCTGAAATCAATAAGCCTGTTTGGATAAGACACGTTCTTGTTCCTGAACACAGCGATTTTGATGAAGATTTAGACGCTTTGGGTGATTTTATTGATACACTTTCAAATGTAGACCGTGTAGAGATTTTACCTTATCATACACTTGGTAAATTCAAGTGGGAGAACTTAGGTATTCCTTACACTTTGGAAAGTATATCTCCCCCATCTGCCGAACGCATTGAAAATGCTAAACAGCGAATTCACGCAGGTATCAGAAAACAGTAATATATAAGACGGAGCATATGCTCCGTCTTTTTTATTGCTATTAAAACGATTGGGTATTGTTGTTAATCATAACACCCAAAACTTTTACGCATATAAAAAGCCGTACAGCTTTAATCTGTACGGCTCATATTTAGCTATAAATTCAATTATTTAATAACTCTGACTCTTATAACAGCGTCAATTTGATTTAGCTTTTCAATAGCTTCTGCAGGGATTGCGTGATCAGTATTGATGATTGTATATGCAAGCTCACCCTTTGACTTATTAATCATATCTGAGATATTCACACTTGAAAGTGCCTCTGTAAACTTAGCGATAACATTCGGAATATTTTTATGCGCAATAGCAATTCTTCCGATATTGTCTTCAGGAAGTGAACAATTCGGGAAGTTTACCGAATTTAGGATATTACCGTTTTCAAGGTAATCAGTCAATTCCTGAGCAGCCATAACTGCACAGTTATCTTCTGATTCGGCAGTTGACGCACCAAGGTGAGGAATGTTTATAATACCCGGTTGGTTGACTGTTTCACTATCAGCAAAGTCAACAACGTACTTAGCAACCTTACCGTCAGCCAAAGCCTTTTTAATATCCGCATTATTTACAAGACCGCCTCTTGCAAAGTTAAGAATTATAACACCGTCTTTCATTTGTGCGATTGTTTCGGCGTTAATTGTATTTCTTGTTGAATCCATTAGCGGAACGTGAATTGTTATGTAATCTGCCGCTGCATAAACTTCTTCAGGGCTGTTAGCCTTTTTAACGTGTCTTGAAAGTTTTAAAGCAGAGTCAACCGACAAATAAGGGTCATATCCGATAACTTCCATACCCAAAGCATAAGCCGCATTTGCAACAAGAATACCGATAGCACCCAAACCGATTATACCAAGAGTCTTGCCCTTAATTTCGCAGCCTGCGAAGTTTGACTTACCCTTTTCAACCTGCTTGTCAACGTCATCGCCGGTAAGTGTATTTGCCCAAGCGACACCGCCGATAACATCTCTTGATGCCAACAACATACCTGCAATAACCAATTCCTTAACAGCATTTGCGTTTGCACCCGGAGTATTGAATACTACGATACCCTTTTCACTGCACTTGTCAATCGGAATATTGTTTGTTCCCGCACCTGCTCTTGCAACTGCCTTTAGTGATTCAGGCAATTCCATATCGTGCATTTTAAAACTTCTAAGAATGATACCATCTGCGTCAACATTGGCATCATCCGTTATTTTATAATTATCGTTAAGCTGGTCAAGACCACATTTAGCTATCTTATTAAGTGTCAATATATTGAACATTGTCTAATCTCCTTTTCATTTATATAAAACACCCGAATAGCTTCGGGTGTAATATAATTACATATTCTCTGACTCGAATTTCTTCATAAATTCGACTAATTTCTCTACTCCCTCTACAGGCATAGCATTGTAAATGCTTGCTCTCATACCGCCGACGGTTCTGTGACCCTTTAGGTTTACAAAACCGGCAGCTTTTGCCTCTGCAACGAACTTAGCATCAAGTTCTTCATTACCTGTTACAAACGGTGCGTTCATAAGTGAACGATCCTCCGGAACTACTGTACCCTTGAACATCTTTGATGAATCAAGATAATCATAAAGAATTTTAGCTTTCTTTTCGTTGATTTCCTGAAGTGCCTTAACTCCGCCTTGTTCCTTTATCCATTCAAGAACAAGCTTTAGTACATATATTCCGTATGTCGGAGGAGTATTGTACATTGAGCCGTTGTCGGCATGTGTCTTATAGTCAAGCATTGTAGGAGTAATATCCATTGCGTCGCCTATAAGGTCCTCACGAACGATTACAAGTGTTACACCTGCAGGGCCAAGATTTTTCTGTGCACCGGCAAACAGTAAACCGAACTTTGAAACGTCGATTTCCTCTGACATTACGCATGATGAAATATCTGCGATAAGAGGAACGTCGCACTGTGGAAGTTCTGTATATCTTGTTCCGTAAATTGTGTTGTTGTAGCAGATATAGAAGTAATCTGCATCGCTTGAAAATTTTGATTTATCAAGCTTTGGTATGTATGAAAAAGTTTTATCGGCAGAAGATGCAACTCTGTTGACTGTAATGTATCTTTCAGCCTCGGCAGCTGCTTTCTTCGCCCACTGACCTGTTATAACATAATCAGCTTTCTTATTCTTGGACGCAAGATTTAGCGGAATCATAGCAAATTGTGTTGAACCGCCGCCTTGCAAGAACAATACTTTGTAATTATCAGGAACGTGCATAAGTTCTCTTACAAGAGCTTCAGCACTGTCGATAATATCTTGATAGTCCTTAGATCGGTGGCTCATTTCCATAACGGACATACCGCTTGTACCGTACTCCAGCATTTCAGTTTGCGCCTTCTTCAATACTTCCTCAGGCAGCATTGATGGTCCGGCTGAAAAGTTATAAACTCTACTCATTTTTTTAGCCTCCAATATATATAATATACATATTATTATATATCAAAATTTCCTTTCCGTCAATACATATTGACCAAACTCCGATAAAAATTTAACATAATTTCTCTTTATTTTTACATCACTTTGTATAATTCTCTATTGCACTTGCGATTGCCCACGCAATTTTTGACTGATATTCGTCACTTGCAAGTTTTTTCTCCTCGTTCGGATTTGACAAAAAACCACATTCTACAAGTATTGCGGGCATAGGCGGATTTTTCATTAAAAATAATCGTTCATCTGCGGTCTTTACCGCGTGCATTTCCGCCCCCGTCACCTCGCTCATTTTATTTTGAATACTCTTTGCAAGCCCCTCGATTTCGGGGTGATTTTTGTCGTAAAATATGTGCAGACCGCTCACTTTTTGGTCACCGAACGAATTCATATGTATGCTCACAAAAATATCTGCGTGACTGTTTTTCATAATATCTAACCGTTTGTTCATATCCGATACTTTCATTTTGCGAATAGTCTCGGCATTTTCGTCCTGTAAACCACTGTCGCCGCTGCGTGTTAAAATCACTTCAAAGCCTTTGCTTTCAAGCACTTCCTGCAATTTCTGAACAATCGCAAGATTAATGTTCTTTTCCACCACTCCGCTCACACCTACCGCCCCACCGTCAGGCTCGCCGTGTGGGGCGTTAGCATTATGCTTTAAAATTTCCAATGAATATCTATTTCTCGTTCTTTCGTTTCCAGATTTAACGCTCCTACATACACTTTGTCAATCAATTCATGTACAAGCTCAAATGTTAGTTTGTCAATATTCTTATATTTTTCTAATATCATTTCCCGACTGAGTGTAGTTTTCTTTTCGGTTGATAATCCTATACATTCCTTTTCAATTAACTCAAGCCGTTCATTATAATTACTGAGTTCGGAATTGAAACTGTCACTAAAAATTTTAAATTGTTCATCACTTACAATTCCGCTTAATTTATCTTTATAAAGCTGTACAGAGTCATTTTGTAATTTTGCGATTTTATTTTCAATTTGTCTCTTTTCTTCCTGCAATGTTGAAAGCCGATTTTGAGAATCTCGTTTCTTTTGAAGTTTTATCTCGTTTTCATCAAAATACGTTTCAGACATTTTATGCAATTCTTTTAAAATCAAATCTTCTAAATCAATCTGCCTGATACTGTGTGTATTATTGCATACTCCAACGCTATTCTTTACTGTACGACATCTGTAATACTTATATCGTTGTTTACTGCATTGATAACTCATTCTCCACATTCCCGAACCACATTCTTTACAAAATACAATTCCTCGAAGTGGATTTATTTCGTATGTATTGCTTTTAAACTGCTTATCATTTCCCTGTCGATTTTTTAAGCGATCTTGCACTGCATTCCATAATTCTTCATCTATTATCGGTTCATGCATATTCGGAACAACTATCCATTCACTTCTTGGTAATTTAATTCGTTTCTTATTTTTATAAGAAATATTTGTTGTTTTACCTTGAACGATTGCTCCTGTATACACTTCTTGACGTAATATATAATATATAGTGCTATCACGCCATTGCCTTGATGAAACATTTTCAGCATTCGGATTTCGATAATTTGACCCTTGCAATTCTTTGTACACACCAGGAGGTAATATTTGTTTTTCATTTAAGGCTTTTGCTATTCGTATATATCCCATACCTTGTTTGTACATTTCAAAAATACTCTTAACAACTTCTGCCGCCGGTTGATCAATAATAAATTTATGCTTATCTTCGGGATTTAATTTATACCCATACGGTGCATAAGGACAACAATATTCACCTTTTATTTTCTTATGGTGCAGAGTTCTTCGTATGTTATCTGATAAATCCTCTAAGTACCATTCATTGATAAGTCCATTTATCTGACGTGCTTTCTTATTTCCGGCAACATTTGTATCTGCGTGGTCTATGATACTTACAAAACGTACATTCCATTCAAGAAATTTACCATGTATGTATTTCTCTATCATTTCCATATCCCTTGAAAATCTTGATTGTGTTTTACACAGAACAATGTCAACTTTTCCTTCTTCGCAGTCCTTTAACATTTGATTAAATGCAGGTCGGTTTCTGTCAGCTCCACTATAATCTTCATCGCAATAAATATTATGTATTTTCCAGCCTTGTTCAATACAATAATTTATTAACATAGATTTCTGATTTTGAATACTCTCACTCTCATCTATTGCACACCTCTTATCTCTGTCCTCATCAGACAATCTTACATATATATCTGTTAAATTTCTCATAACTGTTACCTCCTATAAATAGGTGTAACCGCTTTTGTATGTAATAATAGTATAACATACAAAAGCGGTAAGTTAAAGCTTATTTTCACAAAAATTAATGTATTTTTCAAAGCGTTCATTAAAAGATTTCTTTTGAGTTTTAAAATCACTGACTTTAAATACATTTTTAGCAATAAGCATTTCTTCTTTTTTCTTTTTCATATAAACACCTCCAAATTATTGATATGTCATTATATTTTAAGTAATGTTTAAAGGCTTGGTCACATTTTAATTAGTATCATTATCAGTCAATTTTGTTTAATTCTTTTTTTACTTTTTCTAATAATACAAACAAAATTTTAATATATAATTTAAGCAAAACGAACGGCAGTTTGCAAAGCTGCTCCATAGGAATTTCACCTTCCCGGCTCCGCCCGGACTGTCATCATTGCCTGCGACGCTTTTAACGCTCCGACTGTGACTTGACAGAAGTATCATTATACCTATATAAGATTATCACTTACAGCTTGCAAATTCTGTTTTTCGGCAAGGATATTTATCGCAATATATGTTATAAAATATATGTTATAAAACATATATTATGGCGTATCTGACGTTTAGCTCCTTTATATAGGAATGTATTCGTTCACTCTTTATACTGCATATGCGTTGTCTTCAAATGCTTTCTTTGTAACTGAAAGGTCTGTCATTTATTCACAACAGGATTTCTCGTAAACTTGGTTATAATCCCGCAAAGTATCCTTCTTTCTTCTACGTTGGAATTTTCTATTAAAGCATAAAGACAGTTTTCCTCTGCTTCTGTGAGATAATTTTTATAGCTCCTGAATTCCGGCAATATGTAAATCCCACCTTGATTACCTTGTTTAGTGTAAACAGGCGCAATGCCGCTGAGATAAATTATATCCCTATGTATCGTCGATATTGAAACGCCAAATTCTAAAGCCAATTCAAATCGTGTTGACTCCTTTCTTTTTACAAGAAAATCAAGCATTCTCGCTCTACGTTCACTCACACATAATTTATCTCTCACGGCAATTCCCTCCTTTCGTTGGAAGTATATTACCTAAACCGTTCATTTTTTAAAACCTTTGAAAAAATATTTTATTTTTTTTCATATTAGTAACCTCAAATATCAACATTTTAAATACTGATTAACATGTTAAATTATATATGCTGTTATACGTACCATTTCCGTCAAATACAATAAAAGAGCCGAATATGTTATGTTTAACACATTCGACTCTTTTACTTTTTTTAAATTATAATACAAAAGCATAATATCACAAAAATCAATATTTTTTTCTAAGAGGGATTAGTTATAATAAACCAATCCCTCTTAAATATATAAAAAATCTGTAGGCTAATTTATAAATATTGCAGTTCCAATATCTGCATATTTGATAATTTATTCATATAAATTATTACAAAATCAATATATGTTTATCATTCCTTCACTGTCAAATGTAATTTTTATATTAGTTCCATTTACATTTAATATTACTCCAGGATTTTTTAAATTCTTTCTTTCTTCAATATCATATCTATACATAGCTAACGACAATTCACTGCCATCTGCTAATACGTATACTGCCCAAGGCGCTCCTACGCCATCCCAATAGCTTGGTTCTCCCATTTTCTCCATTATGTCATGTATAGACATATCTATTGTTAAAAAAGAAAAATCTTTAATTGAATAGGCAGTCCGCTCCACATTTGTTTTATATGGATTTTGTGTAGTTTGTGGTTCTGGTGTTGGAGCTAACGGAGCTTTTTTAGATATGTAAATTACTTTATCATATCCATCCCAATCTAAATCCATCTTCAATTTTACACATAGTTCTCTTAACGGTACATATGTATTATCGTTAATCACAGTTATGGGCAAGTCAAATTTTTCTTGTCGTCCATGTATTGATATATCGAAATCAACCTTTTTTGCTTCAAAAACATCATCTTCTGCCGATACTTGAAAACAAGAACAACAAATCATCATTATCAAAAACATTGCCATCTTTTTCATATTATCACCTCATACATTATCCTAAGAATTTTGTTTTAATAAAGTCGTATCACTTTGGGGTCCAACATAATATCTACCCACAAAAATAGTATACCCTCTCTCTTTCGCATCTTCTAATGGCTCGCTTATTTGAGGTCCAACTATGGTTGATCCCGGTTTGTGTGACCAATTTCCATTAGTGTCTTTTCTATACCAATGATAATCGCTATTTATTGATTTATCATCACTTTTACTATTAGGTTTTACTACAAAAATTACTTCCCATGTTCCAGGTGGTTGCTCGTTCACTGAATCAACTCTTATAAATGTATATCCTATTTTATCTGCATCGCCTTTTACCTCCGCCTCAAGTAGAAGATTCGATACTACCGTACCTTCTAAATTTGATGTTGAATGTGTAGCGTTGCCAGTAGCAAATTCTCCTGGTTGCATAGCAAACGAATAGCCTTGTCTTTTCGTAAATGGAAGCTTTGGATCAGCCGTATATGTCATATTGAAAGCATAAGCATAACAATTTGTTTTCTCACATAAATCATCATTCCAAATATCAGGATTATAATCCGGAATTGCAGAATTGAATATAGCTCCATTCAATTTGAGATTATCTTCATACTCTTTTTGATTAATATATCCACCATAAATAGCATCAGCAGCTGAGGTTACATTCTGCTTTTGAAAATCTGTAAGAGAATCATAATTTAGTATTTTCACTGGTTCCAATCCACTTGGATCAATCATCATAACTGGATTTCCAGCACAATAGTTATACCAATTCAATCCATCCTTTATCGGATCTTCATTGATAAATCTTCCAACGGCTGGTTGATAATAACGATTTCTTAGATATACACTATCTAATTCTTCATCATAATATTCACCGCAATATCTAAATGGATTAGATGTTTCAGCACTGTTTAACTGCATACTAAATGCTATATAATCATCTACATCCACTATTTTGTTGTTCTTTGACATAATCATACCGGTTGTTTAATTCTATGACCAACCATGTAAATTAATGTCTATAGGTGATATTTCCATGAAATTATTCACTAAAATTCTAATATCTTTTGACACTTGACTTTTATAAGTTTCCTCTATTGTTTCATCCCTATAGTAAATTTGAATAATCCAATCATCTTTTATCATATAATCACTGTCATTAAAATCATTTTCTATCACTTTATCAGCCAACCTATATATTTTCAAAACATCATCCACCGTCAATTCTGTTTTTCCGAAATCCGCTTTCGACCTTAAATATTGTTCAGTAGATAAATCATCACTTGTTCTCATACCCTTTTCAGCAGTCATCATACCATTATCCTCTAGCTCAAAATAATACGTTTCATTATAAGATCCAGACGGATAAATAGCCATTTTAAACTGTATATTACAATCTGATTGTTGTCCTGGAGATATACCTACACTATTCATAATAACACTTAACAACATTGCCAATAAAAATTTACTCATTAATATGCACCTCTCAACTTTAATCCATGTTCAGCTCTAATCATATTTTCTGTAATATCGTTCAATCCGTTATATCCAAGACCTACAGTTGCAAGTTCTTCTTTCTTGTTAGTCTGTGTTTCATATAAATAATCATAACCAGAACCATCAGAACGTTCTACACGAGCAACTTGATACTGTATATCTGCTTCTTCACCATAATATATAGCATCTCCCCTCATTGATCTATCTGCATGTATAAATTCATGTGCCAAGCCTATAAACGCCGGTCTTTTTTCTGGTTCAACATTTCCTGTAATCGGATCTATCGATAAAATATCCGGATCAGAATTTGGATTAAAAAATACTTCTGTATCACTTCCTTTTCCATTTATCGCTTTTTTATGTTTTTTATCGCTTTCATAATTTCCACCATCTGTTATTTTAACATTTACAGTTCGTTCCTTATTATTAACAAGCCTTCTCACTAATTCTGTGCCAATATTACACCCTCCATCTCTTTCTTCTTTTATAGTCACTTCATAACTATCAGTTAAATTCCCCTCTTCGTCTTTTATTTGAGTAAGAACCAATTCATCTTGTGAAAATTCTTTTATATTTTTCCAAATAGTCTGAACTTCATCTCCTGTTCCATTCAATATCATTATTAATCCACTTGGATCTACCATCACAACTGGGTTCCCACCACAATAGTTATACCAATTCAATCCATCCTTTACCGGATCTTCGGTGATGAAACGTCCTGTAGTACTGTCATAGTATCTGTTTCTTAGGTAAATCAGTCCACTTTCACCATCAAGATATTCGCCGCAATAACCAAATGGGTCGGGTACGTCTCCCTGCCATTGATTACCAAATGCATCATAGTCCATTGTTGTTCCCATTTCGTTGAACATCGCTCCGGTTTTAGTAGTTTTACCTGCTATATTACCATGGTAGTCTTTAAGATATGATGTAACCGTTCCGTTCTGATTTGCAATATGTACACCTGTCATATCGTATGTATATGTATTAGTTATATCAGTTTTATTCTCAGCTGCAAGGTTCTGTCCATTCCATACGAAATTAGTTTTTTCACGGTTTACAGTCTTGCTCGTTCTTAGATTATTCGCATTATACGTGTAGCTTGCCTCGTTACTTCCGCTGTTGTAGTTTGCCAAGCGATTAAATGCGTCATAACGGTAAACCGAAAGTCCAGTATCCGTTGAACGTCCCGATAATACAGCATTGTTATTGTTGGAACCACCAAAATATGTTTTTTGCTTTGCTGTCATATTTCCGTTATAATCATAATAATAATGTGTTGATGAGTATGAATCAGTGTTACGATAACTGTTATATACATAACTGTTCTCATTAAGCAATCTGTTATTTAAATCATACTCATAATTTATGGTTTCTGTCTCTTCCTCGTCTCCAGGCGAAGACACCATTTTTACTCTATTTCCATACAAATCATATTCATAACTGTTAGCCACTGGGAATCCCGCTGCGTTTGTGATATTATCCGCTATCAAACGACCGGCATCATCATAATTATAATATTTTATTTTACCTTCTGCCGGATTATTGTCATACTGCATATCCACCCTATTCACTAGACCGTTTAGCAAATATTTGCACTTTGAATATGTATATACATTGTTGCCCTTTTTACTCTCCATATAAGTCATTAATCCAGCTTTATTATAGGTATAATTTGTATTAACTCCTGTGCTCAGCAACTTGTTAGTGAGATTACCGTTTGCGTCATATGTATATGATGTTACTATCCCATTATTTGTTAGAGTGGTCATTTGATTTAGTGTATTATATGCGTATTCTATTGAATTTTTTACAACATCATCCTCAACCAGCTCATACGTTTCCACATTAGAATTGGCATCATATGTATAATTCTGTACTGAACCATCATTTGATATAGAGCTTATAAGCCTTCCGAAAGGATCATAGCTATAGTTCTCCTCAACAGACTGTTCATTCGCATTAACCGATTTTGCAGACGTTACCTGTCCTATTTTGTTATAAGTATACTCTTTTGTTTCAGGAGAATTGTTAAAATATGATTTTACTAATCCATATGTACCGTATGTGTTATACATTGTATTTGAATTTTTATCTGTCACTGATAGCAGATTTCCTGCATAATCATAGCTATTATAGGTCTCCGAAAGTCCCATTGGGTCTGTTGTCTTTGCTAAATATCCTAAATTGTTATAGCTATACTGCGTTACTGCTCCACCTGCAGGATTTTCACTATAAGCTGATAGTCCTGTAATCATCTTTGTAACACGGTTTGCAGTGTCATATTTATACTGCGTTACTGTATCTGTTTTGCCGTCATTTGTGATACTTGCCAGAAGATTTCCCATATTATCATATTTGTATTCTTCTATTTGATATTTGTTTTCACTGCGCTTTACCGCTGTTTTTATTATATTTGAATTTTTATCATAATATGTTTTGGTTTCACCACTTACTGTATCATCAAATGGAGTTTGTACCTTTATAGCTCTACCCAATTTGTCATATTCTGTATTAACTGTATTTCCATTAGCGTCTGTCACAGAAACAGCTTGTCCTGCAAGGTCATATACAGTACTTACACTATCGCCTTTTGCATTAGTTTGCTTTGAAACTTGTCCGTCATATGTATATTCATAAGTAGTTTCATTGCCATTCGGGTCGATTTCTTTCGTTACCCGTCCTAAATAGTCATATTCATACGTTGTTGTCAGCGTCGTATCTCCAGATACACTTTCTGATCTGATTAACTGTCCATATTTATTATAGTAATCTTTCTGTGTTGCTGTAGTCAATCCTTCAGATGTTATTGTTTTTGTTATTTCTGACTGTGTAGCGTCATTGTTATACGAATAATTTTCAACATATAGAAGTTTATTGGGTAATTCATATACGCTCTTACTGGTTACCCTGTCAATAATATCATATTGGTAAACTTCATTTGTTCCTTGATTTGTATCCCTATATGTTTTTTTCGATAATAGTCTTCCAGCGGAATCATATGTATAGTCTTCAACTTTTTTATACGAAGTACCGTACTTTATATATTTTGCCTTGTTTCTGCCCAGTCCGTCTATCTCATACTTGGTAACAACTCCTGCAGCATCAGTCACAATGGTATATTTATTTGCAGTATTATACTCTATCTCCTGCGTTCCTCCGTTTGGCATATTATATGTCGTAGGACGATTAAGATCGTCATATTCAATTGTGGTTACCGTGCCATATGAATCCTTTTGAGATATAGGTGAACCATAAATATTGTAGCTATATTCTGATGTTACTGCCCCTTCATTAATACCGTCTGCATTGAGAACATTTGATACATTATTTAATACTGTTCTTGTTTTTTGCATAGTTGTTGTATATGTGTTTGATAATGTAATTATATCATCATTTTCATCAAGAACCCCATCCATATTCGTATCATCCGTCCATTGTTTAATTGCTGCGATGTTTCCTTCACTGTCATATTCATATTTCTTTTGTGCTTTTATGACGTTGCCTTGTGTTGTTTTCTCATACTGTATTGATTTTTTATCCGGCGTAAGCTCTGTCGTAATATAATAATCTACACTGTTATCTGATACTTTCTTATTGGTCGTTTTACTAACTTTACCGGTTATACTTGTCCATGTTGTATCGCTATTATTAATGGAAGAAAACTCTTTACTATGATAGTCATATGTAACGGTAGACAAACCGTCTGAAACCGAGCTTATCGCATTAGGATATCCATTTAAATATGAATATGTTACTGTATTTGACGTACCATTTTCATTTGTCACTATTGATGTAGGATTATTATTGCTATTATATGAATATGTAACTTTTTTATATGGCGATGACCCAGATATTGGCGTTGTTTTTACAGATGTTTCTAGTCCTTTATCATTATATTCTGATACAGTTTTCGTATCTGACGAATTATTTAAGCAAGTATTCGTTATATTCATACTTGAATTTGAAAATGTATATTCTCTCTGATTTTCAATATCTCCGTCAACTACATCATACGATGCTTCGACCGCATAAACTCCGCTACGAACTTTTGCATTATAATTTATCGGATACACGCATTTATATCTATATCGTGTTTCTGCTCCGGTAGGATATATAATTCTTTCTATATTGTGTCCGCTTGATATTTTAACCTCTTCTTCATCCGGATCGGGAAAATCATTTATATTGCCAGACCTAGCTTGATAATAATAGTTAAGCACTTCTGCTTCACGCGAGTCATAAACTGTACTTTCTCCCTCTTGGTTTGTAACTGTAAACCTCTTAACCTCTTTAGGTTTTAACGGGCTATCGTTGTCTAATGTCGAAGCCGGAAGCATCTTTGTTGTATATGTAATTGTTTTTGTTTCTGCTGATAAATCATCATAATATGAAATCTGCTTTCCTCCTGTAATGGAAGCAATGTTTATTTCTCTGCCATATGTATCAATAATTTTAGTTATTTGTCCAAAATTATCTCCATATTCATATCTTATCATATTGCCATATTCATCTTCTACAGCTATTATATATATCTTGTGTTTTGCTGAAGGTTTTTCACCATATTTCACACCTGAATCATACAAATAATATGTTAATCCTGTGCTGTCATATATAACAAAGTTATATTCTGGTCCATTTTCATATAATGTTTTAGAATCATATAGGCTTTCAATATGTAGATATTTATTATCATCCAGTGTGTATGATGATGTATATGTAGACGGAGTTATACCGTCCTTATATTTCACATATTTTCCATTCCCTTCAAATGTATATACACTGCCATTAATATCTCTAAAAGCTCCTACATATTCCTCGCTATACGTTTTTTTGGTTTTTGCGTCATTTGTTTCATTATAGTACTTGTATATATATGCTTCCGGCAACAGTAAATTCCAGTCGCCTCCTAAATATCCATTATTGTTTAGTATCTTTCGTGATTCTAACGCATATTTTGTAGCTTCTTCGTATTTTTCTGTCACCATAAATCTGGATATACTGCTATCATACTCATATCTATCATACGATGTATCATCTGTAAGTTGATTTTTAATATATTCAAAATCATAATAATGTATTACTTTTCCATCCTTTGTATAGGATTTCAAACTTTTTTCATTCAAATCTTTTATGTAGCCCCCATTATACATATAAGTATACATTTGATCTTCAGACAAAAAAGCTACATATAATGTTGTATTAGTTGTCGTATTGGTGAAACCATAAATATACCTATACTGTCTTACATCGTAATAATAATTTGATCCATCATCATTGTAATCTCTGTAATAACTATATGCTTCATTATAATCTTGATTATCATACTTTCTTTTAATCACTACGTCAAGGCCATTTTTGCCAGGTAATGTTAAATCCGTCTCTTCAATAACTAATCTATTTGTATTTCCACTTACTTTTTGCCCATCCTCCTTTTTTTCATATGGTTTCAAATAATCATCACCAAACATTTTACCATACATTGATTTCCACATGGAGCTATCGCTACTGTCCAAACTAAATAATGAAGTATCACCTGGTTCAGGTATTTCTACAGGAATCAAGTTCTCGCTATCTTCCGGAAACTCAAACATATTCTCTACCGTTTCTTCATGTATAATAGGTTCATATTCAATAGGTTCATAAGTCTGTTCCGGATTATCTTCAGATAGCACTTCGCCAATTTCCACAGGAGAAACATCTTCGCTCGTACCAATATTTTCCAAATTCCATGGTATATTCACTTCACCGTCCGATGATATACTTGTGTTTTCAGCAAACACAGTAATAGAACTACTAATCAATAACGAAACCGTTAATAAGATACTTATTACTTTATTCATATCTATACCCTCCTTTACTCTTGTACCATACTATATTTTATTGTTCTTTGTCCCGATGCATTTGCTTTAAGAATTACGGCATTTACTGACTTTGTTACTGCTTCCTGACCTGATAAAGATTCCGTACATTCAAATGAAATCCCGTTTGAATTATTTTCAGTTATTACAACTTCAGCTCCGTCGACAATTCCATTTGTGTCTTTATCTGCCGTCATAGCACAACCATCTGTAACCGTAAAAGCACCATCAGGGTATTCCAATTTAAAAGTATAACCTTCAAAAGACACCATATTATTTACATTAATGAAAAGCATGTATTCTCTGCCTGCTTCCGCATTAAATGTAATAGAATTTCCATTTGTTGTATCCGTGCTATTTATTGTGCCGTCGCCTACCGAATAATCTCCGTAATATACCGAATATTTATTGACTGTTTCCAAATATTTTTTTGATACCGTGTTGTATCCCCCTATGGAGTACAAATATCCGTTATATATAATATATTGAGAATATTTACATGCGGAAGGTGAATTTGTAAACACAACATCAGCAAGTGAAATATCTCCGTCACTAACCGTCATTTCTCGTGTATCATATGCATTGTTGTTCCTGTCCCAAGCAAAAATTAAAGCTTTATCTTCACCCCAAGCAATCGAGATTCCATCATATCCATCACCAATAATCTCCTGCTCTTCCTTCAAATTATTTGATGAGTAAACATCAACACCGGCATAGTTATAATTTTTATCTATACCACCATATATACACACATATCCATCGATATACTGTGCATGAGCTCCTGTGCGTATCATTGTTTCAGAAAATCCTGTTGTTACCATATGCCATGAATTATCTGTAAAATCATAATATTCATAGCTATCTGCAAAGCCGTTGTCATTTCTTCCTCCAAATACATATATTTTATTATTCATACACAAAGTCGCCGGCTGATCTCTTTCTTCATTCATTGATTCCAAAGAGTCCCATGAATTTGCAGATACATCATATACCTGAACTGTATTTGAATAACCCGAGCTACTGTACCCACCTATAATATATATCTTTGAATTGTATGCCACAACTCCAAATCCCTTTACTTCGTTCGGGATTTCTGTTATCATCTGCCATGCATTATCTGCCACATTATATCTTTCTACAGTTTTTAAATATCCGTTGTTTCCCATTCCACCTATGGCATACATGTTTCCATTAATCGACACAAGCTCACAATCAGTCCGCGAAGTACCCATATTTGCAGCTGCTTGCCATGTATCAGATGAATCGTTATCCAAGCTCATGATTTCTGTAGCTGCATCTTCTCCTGCTTCCAAGCAATCATATTCTTTCTCGCTGTTAGATGCAGGGATATCCTGACTTTCATCCGAATTTATATTCGATTTATCAATCTCTCTTTCCTGTATATCTTCTTCCAAAGCATTATTTTCAATAAGCTCGACAGACATAACTGCTTCTTCCGTTGTTTTGGGAGTATTTGTCTCCGCATTAACTGCTATAGAAGATAATAATATAACTGCACTTAAAATTAAACCTAAATACTTTTTCATCAGTTTTCCCCCTCGTATAATATCTTTATAGATATATTTTTATATTCAAAATATCAATCGGTTTG
>OLSO01001573.1_pt1 | contig 16880 bp, 16 predicted proteins | sample 1672441 | NCBI WGS metagenome assembly OLSO01 (sample SAMEA3136686, study PRJEB25190) | human gut metagenome | biome: human gut; feature: human-associated habitat; material: faeces | place: Austria | collected 2013 | reverse complement strand
TCACCGGCTTCTTGCAAATCGTTCACAGGAAGATGAGGAGTATGCGAGAAATCTTGCAAATCAGGTGCGACAGCAGGTGTATGGAAATAAAATCTATGTACGTGGACTGATCGAGTTTACAAACTACTGCAAAAATGATTGTTTTTACTGTGGCATCCGGAGAAGTAACAGGGAGGCACAGAGATATCGTCTGACAGAAGAAGATATTATGACATGCTGTTCTGAAGGGTATGAACTCGGATTTCGGACATTTGTTCTTCAGGGGGGAGAAGATCCGTTTTTTACCGATGAAAAGATAGTGCATCTGATTCAGAAAATCAAGAAAAAATATCCGGATTGTGCACTGACACTTTCCATTGGTGAAAAATCCGAAGAAAGCTATCGTGCTTACCGTGAGGCTGGCGCTGACCGTTATCTCCTGCGGCATGAAACTGCGGATTCGCGGCATTACAGGCGCCTGCATCCATATGAAATGTCCTGTGAACACCGTAAAAACTGTCTGCGGATCTTGAAGAAACTGGGCTTTCAGACAGGCGCCGGATTTATGGTCGGTTCACCGCTTCAGACAATTGATGATCTGGTAGAGGATTTTCTGTTTCTGAAAGATCTGGATCCGGAGATGGTAGGAATCGGACCTTTTATTCCACATAAGGATACCCCGTTTGCCGAGGAACGAAGAGGGAGGCTGGAGGATACGTTGTTTTATCTGGCACTTTTGCGCCTGATGCTTCCGCATGTGCTGTTGCCGGCGACGACGGCGCTTGGAACGATTCATCCGAAAGGGCGTGAGATGGGAGTGCTTTCGGGGGCAAATGTCGTAATGCCGAACCTTTCGCCGGTTTCTGTACGAAAAAAATATATGCTTTATGATGGTAAAATCTGCACAGGAGATGAAGCAGCAGAATGCAGACACTGCCTTTCCAGACGAATGGAACAGATTGGCTGTCAGATTGTCAGTGACCGGGGAGACTATAAAGGATAGACCACAAAAAACTCTTGCATAACTGCCCCGCTATGGAGTATAGTGGTAGCATGGTTATAAAGGAGGCTATTATTAATATGAAGAAATCCGGAATATTATTTTTGGCGGCAGGTCTTGCACTGGTGACAGCTGGCTGTGGTTACAGCACAGGTGGGGAAGATTCTACCGTAACAGTTATAGAAGCAACACCCACTCCCACACCAGAACCAACACCGGAGGCAACACCTACACCGGAGCCAACAGCGACACCGGTACAGGAGACTTCTCAGACAGCAGCCGGTGTTACGATTGTCAAACAGGATGCTACTTACTATGCAACGTCTGATGTGAATCTTCGTACAGACTGCAGTACAGATGCACAGATCATACAGGGAGTAGCTTCTGGAACTGCACTGACCAGTACAGGAGTCAGCCAGGACGGACAGTGGATAGAAGTAAACTTTAACGGACAGACCTGTTATATCAGTGCACAGTTTGCATCTACCACAGCACCTGCAGCAGCTACAGACGCAACAGCTGCACAATAAACATTCACATTGCAGTATAAACATAAAAAGCACATCTCGTCAGTGGGATGTGCTTTTTTGGATTATGACTATTCAGGATAAACAAGTCTTTCTGGTTTGATGTCGTAGAGAACTTCATCCAGATATTTTTTAGCAAGATAGTTTGCCATGCCGAGATTCATATCAAGATAGTTTCCACAGTCTTTTGCGGAAGCCCCAGGCACTTCGCCCTTAAAGTCACGGATGAAAGTAAACATTTCCACCATTAAATCAACGATATCGAGGGATTCGTAGTCACCTGCTAAAAGCAGATAAAATCCGGTACGGCATCCCATAGGTCCAAAGTAAACGGTTTTTGTGCCATACTCTTTATGGTTGCGAAGAAAAGTAGCAGCGAGATGTTCAATTGTGTGCATCTCAGCAGTATTCATAACAGGTTCTTCGTTTGGGGAAGTCATTCTTAAATCAAAAGTGGTAATTACTTCGTCTCCAATGTGATCTTTTCTGGAAACATAAACTCCAGGCTGTAATTTTATATGGTCAATGGTAAAGCTTGCAATTTTTTCCATGTAGCTAATTCTCCTTTCAGGGTTTGTTTTTTCAAAATTTATTATAAATCGAATTAAATTTTCGTGCAAGTATATTTGACTTTACAGTGGCACAATGTTACAATTTATTTTAGCAAAACTTGGAGGACAAAAAGATGATTAATGATAAAAAAGTGTTGTTTAGTGGTATGCAGGCAACTGGAAATCTGACTCTTGGAAATTATCTTGGGGCATTAAAAAACTGGGTTACGTTAAGTGATGAATATGAATGTTTCTACAGTGTTGTAGATATGCACTCTATTACGGTGCGTCAGGACCCGGCTACACTTAGAAAAAGAGCAAGAGCACTTCTGACTCTTTACATTGCAGCAGGGTTAGACCCGAAAAAGAATTGTATCTATTATCAGTCCCATGTATCCGGGCATGCAGAACTGGCATGGATTTTGAACTGTTTTACCTATATGGGCGAGCTCAATCGTATGACGCAGTTTAAAGATAAATCAGCAAAACATGCAGATAATATCAATGCAGGGTTATTTACCTATCCGGTACTGATGGCTGCTGATATTTTGTTATATCAGGCAGATGTTGTTCCGGTAGGAATTGACCAGATGCAGCATCTGGAATTAACCAGAGATATTGCTACTCGTTTTAACAATATTTATGGGGATGTGTTTACCATTCCGGAAGCTTATATTGGAAAAGTCGGAGCAAAAATCATGAGCCTTCAGGACCCATCTAAGAAGATGTCGAAATCCGATGAAAATCCAAATGGAAGTATTTATCTGATGGATGACCCGGATACAATTATTCGTAAATGTAAACGTGCAGTGACAGACTCCGAGGCAAATATTGCTTATAGAGAGGAACAGCCGGGACTGAAGAACCTGATTGATATCTACTGCGCATGTGTCGGAAAAACACCGGATGAAGCGGTGAAAGAATTTGAAGGAAGAGGTTATGGAGAACTGAAAATGGCAGTCGGTGAAGCTGTAGTAAGTGTGTTAAAACCACTTCAGGATGAAGTTGCCAGACTGGAAAAAGATAAAGCTTACTTAGATTCTATTATCAAAGAAAATGGAGAAAAAGCCAGTTATTATGCAAATAAAACACTCCGCAAAGTACAGCGAAAAGTAGGTTTTCCAGACAGAATCCGTTAAATATAAAAAGTATTTCACATAAAGTCAGACAGGAGGAATGGCGTATGACAATGGATGAAGTAATTAATGTTTTAAGTCTGCAGGAAGAGATTTTACAGTTCAATCATTTTACAAATGAGGATGCATGGCAGTTAGGAATTATGCTGGTGGCAGAGAGTAAAAAACGTGGATTGGATTGTTCGATTACAATTCGAAAGAATAATGGCAGCACGGTATTTAAGTATGCCGGAAATACGACTACATTAAACAGTGACCGTTTTACAGACCGGACCTTCAATACCGTAAAAATAATGGAAAAAAGCAGTATGCTTTTATACAGTGAATTAAAGCAAAATGAAGAAACCTTAGAAGATATTGGACTTGATGAAAAAGAGTTTTCCTGCATGGGTGGAGGATTTCCGATTCGTGTAGAGGAAGTGGGAGTCATTGGAGCAATTGTCGTGACAGATCAGAATCCATTTATCAACCATGATATTATTGTAAAAACAATTGGAAAATATCTTCATGTAGATGAAGTGCCGAGAATTCGAGCATTATAAAGTGGCGGCGAAACCCCATAGGCTTACCTGTATGAATAGTCAGAAAAAATAATAAAGAGCAATAAAAGAGTACCGTGTATTTCGTAACTTAAAAGAAATACGCGGTACTTTGTTATTTACTGAAAAAATGCTGTCATATCCGTGGGAAGCGGCGCATAAAAATCCATTGGATTTCCGGTAATCGGATGACAAAATGCAAGCCGGTAAGAATGTAAGGCAGTGCGTGAGATTTTAGAGTAATCCGGACAGTAAAGGTAATCCCCTGGAAGTGGATTTCCAAGATACTGCATATGAATCCGGATTTGATGGGTGCGTCCAGTTTCTAAATGAAGTTCCACAAGGGAATAGCCATCCTGGTAATACCGCACCCGATAATGGGTTACTGCGCTTTCTCCATTGGAAAAATCAACACAGCGTTCAATCGCAGAATCTGCCTTTCTGGCAATGGGAGCATTGATAATGCCGACTTCGGTCGGAAGCTGACCTTTGCAGACTGCAAGATAAGTCCGGCGGATTTCACGCGCCTTCATCTGTTTTGAAAGAATTGAGGCACTTAAAGCGTGTTTTGCAATGATTAAAAGTCCGGTTGTATCCCGGTCTAAGCGGTTGATACAGCGGAAAATAAAAGTTTCTCCCTGTTTTTTATAATAGTAGGCAACTGCGTTTGCCAGAGTATTTTCATAATTATTAATTGAGGGATGAATTGGCATATCTGCCGGCTTATTTACAACAAGGATATCTTCATCTTCATAAACAATAGAGAAGGGAAGATCAACCGGAACAATATGTTCAGAAGAAGCGGTCTCTTCCAGATGAATTTCAAGTTTATCATCGGGATTTAGAATTGTTTTGACATAAGCCCATTTTTGATTGACTAAAATTCCGTTTTGGGTCTTTTTTAACTGAACCAAAATCGGATGAGAATAACCTCGTTTTTTTAAATAGGATTCCACTGTGCAAGGGGAATCCTTTTGAGTAATAAGATAAGTAAAGGTTCGGTTCAAGGTATCACTCCTAATTTGATTTTACTTTATTCCAAAGTTCGTTGTAATAAGAATCTGCCTCGTCGCCAAGAAAACGGAATGTTTCACAGCGTGCCAAATCTTCATCTGAAGGGAACAGAGTTTCACTGTTTCGGATACTTTCATCTTCGATTAAAGCTCTTGCAGCTGCATTAGGAGTTGCATAAGTGATATACTCAAAGTTCATAAGAGCTATGTCAGGACGGCATAAGAAATTAATAAATTTCTCAGCATTTTCTTTATTTTTGGCGTTGGACGGAATCACCCAGGAGTCAATCCATATATTGGAACCTTCTTTTGGAATGACATACTCAAGTGCCGGATTTTCTCTTTGTGTATAAAGCGCTTCACCGGAATAAATAACACCGAGAGCGGCTTCATTTCCAATCATTTTATCGCGGACCTGGTCTACCACATAAGCCTGTACAAGTGGTTTCTGGGCAACTAAATCATCTTTTGCCTGAATAAGTTCATCAACTTCAACTGAGTTTAAGGAATAACCTTTGCGTTTTAAGGCAACGGCAAACGCATCACGTACAGAATCCTGCATTAAGATACGATCCTTATATTTTTTATCCCATAAAATATTCCAGCTGTCAACCGGCTCATCTATCATATTTTTATTGTAGAGAATACCGACTGTTCCAACACAATATGGAACGGAATATTCATTATCAGGGTCGAAACTTTGGCTCTGGGTTAAATAGGCAGGGTCAATATTTTTCAGATTTGGAATGTTATCAAGGTTTAATTTGCTTAACAGTCCATTTTCACGCATACGTTGAATCATATAATCCGAAGGACATACTACATCATAAGCAATAGCACCGGAAAGAATTTTAGGATACATGATTTCATTGGTTTCGTATTCTTCATAGATAACCTGAATTCCGGTTTCTTCTTCAAAGATGTCAAGCACATCAGGGTCGATGTATTCTCCCCAGTTGTAAACAATTACCTGTTCTTCGGAGATACTTCCGGTTGTTCTTACATGATGAACTAATCCGGTTACTGCGATTAATAAGATAAATCCGGCAGGAATCACCTGATGCCACGGGATTTTTCGCTTTCGTTTAAAATCTTTTGAGGTTGAACCAGCCTTTTTAGAATCCGTTTCTTTTGGTGAGGTGTTCATTAAAATCATAATTACCATAACCGATAAGAATAAAAGAGTGGAAAGTGCATACATTTCCGGACGGATTCCTTTTCGTACTTCAGAATAAATCTTTGTAGAAAGTGTATCAACTCCGGGACCTTTTGTAAAGTGGGTGATGATAAAATCATCGAGTGACATGGTAAAAGTCATTAAAAATCCGGATAATACACCTGGGAGGATATCTGGAAATACGACTTTCATAAATGCCTGAAATGGTCCCGCACCTAAGTCGCGGGCGGCTTCGTAAGTGCTTTTATTGGTCTGTTTTAGTTTTGGCATGACGCTTAAGATTGCATAAGGAATATTAAAAGTAATGTGTGCAATCAGGATTGTAGAAAAGCCTAAAGTAAAACGAAACGCAATAAAAAGCAGCATTAAGGAAATTCCGGTTACGATATCAGAATTTAAAACCGGAATATTGGTAATTCCCATGATAACGGTGCGCCATTTTGCTTTCATTGCGGTGATGCCAAGAGAGGCACAAGTGCCGATAATGGTTGCAATTAAGGCAGAAAGAAACGCAATTGCAAGGGTATTGTAAAGGGCACTCATAATGGCGTCGTCCTGAAACAGGGAAGAGTACCATTTGAGCGTAAATCCACCCCATTTTGAACGGGATTTGGATGAGTTAAAAGAGAGTACAACCAAAGTCGCAATCGGGGCATACATTAAAAATAAAATGAATCCAAGGTAGATATTACGTGCTGTTTTTTTCATTAGAACATGCCTCCTTCTCCATTTTTATCATATTTGGTTGTAATCACCATACTGATCAAAATAAAGACCATCAGCACCAGAGAAAGACCACTTCCGACATTCCAGTTGCTTCCTTGTTTGAATTTTTGTTCGATGACGTTTCCGATTAACAAAATTTTGCTTCCACCAAGTAAATCAGAAATAACAAAGGTGGTAAGTGCAGGAACAAAAACCATAATAATACCGCTTACAACACCGGGAATACTTAAAGGAAAGATAATTTTACGGAACGTATAAAGTTCTGTTGCCCCTAAGTCTCTTGCGGCAGAAATGACATCTTTGTCAATTTTGGAGAGAACGTTGTAAAGCGGAAGAACCATAAACGGTAAAAAGTTGTAAACCATACCCAGAACAATCGCATAAGGCGTATTGATTAGCTGGAGTGCGGGCAGATGGAAAAAGTGTAACACCTGATTGATGACTCCGTTTTTCTCCAACAGGGTCTGCCATGCCAGTGTGCGCAGAAGAAAATTCATCCACATAGGGATAATAAAAATGAGCACAATAAATCCATTTTGACCAACTTTCATATTGGAAAGAATGATTGCCAGAGGATAGGCAAGGAGCAGACAGATGGCGGTGCTGATGAGAGAGAGCAGGAGGGAAAGACAGAGTGCCTTAAAATTCTCAACCGTTCCGATAGCCAGAAGATTTTCAAAGGTCAGATGACCATTTGCATCAGTAAGACCATAGTAGACAACCATAGCAAGCGGGATGAGAATAAATGCCAGAGCCCAGAAAAGATAAGGTCCGGCAAGCAATTTTTTCTTATTCATTAACTCCTATCGCCTCCTCATCTTCCGATTCCGGTTTATTCATAATCTGGATATCGAACGGGTCTACATGAATGCCGACTTTTTGTCCGACAGGAAACAGATCTGTGCTGTGAACAAGCCATTCAAATCCATTTGCCTGTACTTCCATCTCGTAGTGGACACCTTTAAAAATTAAATGTGTGACTACACCGGTAATTGTGCCTTTTTCCGGTTCTACAAGGTCAACATCCTCTGGACGGATGACTACATCGACCGGTTTATTCTGTCCAAATCCGGTATCGACACAATCAAATTTTGCACCAAGAATCTGTACCAGGCGGTCTTGTATCATAATTCCTTCGATGATATTACTCTCTCCGATAAAGTCTGCTACAAAAGCATTTTGTGGCTCATTGTAGATATCTTCCGGAGAACCCATCTGTTGAATATAGCCTTGATTCATAACAACAATCGTATCGGACATGGTAAGGGCTTCTTCCTGATCGTGAGTGACGTAGATGAAGGTAATACCAAGTTCATTTTTTAAACGAATCAGTTCATACTGCATGTCCTGACGAAGTTTTAAGTCAAGAGCACCAAGTGGTTCATCTAAGAGCAGTAAACGTGGCTCATTTACGATTGCGCGGGCAATTGCAATTCTCTGCTGCTGACCGCCGCTTAATGAATCCGGAAGTCTGTTTTCATACCCCTCCAGATTTACAAGTTTCAGGGCATATCGGATTTTATCCTTAATATAGGCATCAGATTTTCCGGAAATTTTTAAGCCAAAAGCAATATTTTCGGATACACTCATGTGAGAAAAAAGAGCATATTTCTGGAAGACAGTGTTTAAATTCCGCTTATTTGGGGGAAGATGCGTAATGTCCTGACCGTCAAAAATGACCTGTCCCTTGTCCGGAGATTCAAATCCTCCTAAGATACGAAGAGTGGTTGTTTTTCCGCATCCACTTGGACCAAGCAGAGTGAGAAATTCATTTTCATGAACCGACAGATTTAAATCATCTAAAACAAGCTGTTCCCCAAACCCTTTTGAGATATGGATAAAATCCACCAGTGTTTTTTTCATGGCAGTCTCCTTAAATAAAGTATAGTAAATAAAATGCCGGCAGAAACGGAATGATTCCTACCAGGCTTTTAAATTTCATTATACTAGAACCGAAAATCCTGTCAATAGAAGGGCGAGATAAATGTTTGTAAAATCGGGGGAAATTGCATTGTATAAAAAAAAACTTTGTGGTAGAATGTCGGTAGACCGGACAACGGAACGAATAAAAAACAGACAGGAGGGTATTACTATAATGAAAGAAAAGTATGTTGCTTATGTTGGAACTTATACTCACGGAAGCAGTATTGGAATTCATTTATATGACGTAAATGTGGAAGAGGGAACTATGACAGAGAGAAAAGTAGTTCCTGTAAATAATTCTTCCCATCTGGCTATCTCTGTAAACGGAAAATATCTGTACTCTATCGCTGATGAAGGTGTGGCAGTATTTGCAATCGAGCCGGATGGGGATTTAACCTTTATTAATAAAGTTGGTATTGATGGAATGAGAGGCTGTCACCTTTCCACCGATACAAAAGGAAAATATCTGTATGTTGCAGGCTACCATGATGGAAAAGTTACCGTAGTACACACACATAGAGACGGACGACTTGGAAGTGTTATGGATGGTGTCTTCCATAAAGGTCTTGGCAGTGTTGCAGAAAGAAACTTCCGTCCTCATGTCAGTTGTGTGCGTCCGACTCCGGATGGAAAATATCTGTGTGCAGTTGATAATGGAATTGATCAGATTAAGATTTATCGTCCGACAGAGAGAACCAGTAAGCTGGATTTGGTTGACGTTCTTCGTTGTGTCAGAGAATCTGGTCCGAGACTGATTAAATTCAGCCCGAATGGAAAGTTTGCCTTTGTAAACTATGAATTAAAAAATGAAATTCAGGTTTACAGTTATGATGGAAGCGGTAAAAATCCGAAATTTGAACTGCTTCAGACAGAAAGCACTTTGGCTTCCCATGAAGATGAGGCACATGATGCAACTTCTGGAATGTGTCTTTCTGAAGATGGAAAATATCTGTTTACTTCTACAGCCGGAGAAAATACGGTTGCAATGTATAAAGTAGATGAAGAGACAGGTCACATTGAAAGACAGTTCGTACTGCCAATCAGTGGAGAATATCCAAAAGACCTTGATGTATTCCCGGACGGTCGTCATCTGGCTGTTGTCAATCATGAATCAAACTCTATCACAACATTTTCAATTGATTATGAGAAAAAGCTGTTGATTATGAAAGGAAAACCGCTTAAGGTAGAAACTCCAAACAGTATTATTTTCCATAAATGTGATTACGCAGAATAATATTCATGGCAGACGAAGGGAGATACCATGATTCGAATTTTTAAAACCATTGATGGAAAAATGCATCAGATGGAGGAAGCATGTGAAGGTTGCTGGGTTGCCCTGACAAATCCGACTGCTACGGAAATTTTTGAAATCTGTAATCGGTTTCAGATAGAAGTAGATGATTTACGTGCACCTCTGGATGAAGAAGAACGCTCCCGTATAGAAGTTGAAGAAAATTATACCTTGATTTTGGTGGATACTCCGATTATAGAGGAAAGAGGAGACAAGGACTGGTTTGGAACCATTCCTTTTCTCCTCTTTCCTCTATAATCGGATCACAAATGAAATGATTTTTACAGTTTGTCTGGAAGATACATCGGTTCTTGGAAAATTCATGGACGGGCGTGTACGCAATTTTTATACTTATATGAAAACGCGGTTTATTTTACAGATTCTGTATAATAATGCAAGCATGTTCCTGCATTATCTGCGTATCATAGATAAGAAAAGTGAAGAAGTGGAAGAGAAGCTGCATGCTTCGACCAGAAATCAGGAGCTGATAGAACTTCTTGAACTGGAAAAATCACTGGTCTACTTTATTACTTCCCTTCGTTCTAACGAAGTGGTGCTGGAAAAGCTTTTAAAGGTAGACCGGATTAAAAAATATCCCGACGATACAGACCTGCTTGAGGATGTTATCGTCGAGAACAAGCAGGCGATTGAGATGGCAAATATTTACAGTGGAATTTTAAGTGGAATGACCGATGCGTTTGCGTCTGTTATTTCAAACAACTTAAATATTGTCATGAAATTTTTGGCAACAGTTACGATTGTAATGTCCATTCCGACGATGATTTTCAGTGCCTATGGAATGAATGTAAAATCATTCGGGATGCCATTTGCAGACAGTCCGTATGGATTTGCCATTGTAATTGTGCTGTCTTTGATACTAAGTCTGATTGTGGCAATTATTTTTTCAAAGAAAGACCTGTTTTAGGGTTCATTCCTTTAATTTAAAGTGAAATCAGAAAATTTCTTGAGGGCGGGAATAAACCGGAAATGAGGAAATGAAATGAATTTTTTAAATAAAATGGAACGGAAATTCGGCAGGTATGCAATACCGGAATTGACGAAATATATTATTTTGTGTTATGTGATTGGATATGCCCTGGAGGTTTTTCAAAACATGACCGGAGTAGGTATTATGGGCTATCTGGCTTTGAGTCCGTACCATATACTGCATGGACAGATTTGGAGACTGGTGAGCTGGGTGTTAATTCCGCCTTCAGGACTGGATATTTTTACAATTATTATGCTGTTCTTTTATTATTCACTGGGAACAGCGCTTGAAAAAACATGGGGAGAGTTCCGTTATAACGTGTACATTTTCAGTGGAATTTTATTCACTGTGATTGGAGCTTTCTTGCTGTATTTCATTGGCGGACTTCAGATTTCCCTTTATGGAGCAAGCATAATTTCGACATATTATATTAACTTGTCAATATTCCTTGCATTTGCGGCAAATTATCCGGATATGCAGGTACTGTTATATTTTGTAATACCGATTAAGATTAAATGGATGGCATATCTTGATATTGCATATCTGGCTTATAACTTTATTCGTGTATCCGGATATGGTGCATGGGCTGTCCGTATGATGATTCTTGTGTCGTTACTGAATTTTATTATTTTCTTCTTTATGACAAGAAATTATAAAACGATTTCGCCACGTGAAATACACAGAAAACAGCAGTTTAAGAAGGCGGTTCATCCAAAGATGACACCAAATATAACAAAACATAAATGTGCAATTTGTGGCAGAACAGAAAATGACGGGGACGATTTGGAATTTCGTTTCTGTTCCAAATGCAATGGAAACTATGAATATTGTCAGGAACATTTATTTACACATACACATATCAAATAATCAGGAGGATATGATATTATGCGCAGGACAAAGATTGTATGTACGATGGGACCAAATACCGATAAAAAAACGATAATGCGTGCACTCGTAAAAAATGGAATGGATGTGGCAAGATTTAACTTTTCGCATGGTGACTATGAGGAACAGAAAAATCGTATGAATCTGCTGAAAAACGTAAGAGAGGAATTAGACCGACCGGTTGCAATTCTTCTTGATACGAAAGGTCCGGAAATCAGAACCGGAGTTTTAGAAGGCGGACAGAAAGTTACATTAAAAGAGGGAGAAACCTTTACTCTTTATATAGAAGAGTGCGTGGGAAATGAAAAAGGATGTTCTATTACCTATCCTGGTCTTGCGAAAGATGTAAAAAAAGGTGACAAGATTCTGATTGATGATGGTCTGATTGAACTCGAAGTACAGGCAACAAAGAAAGATTCGATTGTCTGTCTGATTGAAAATGGCGGAGAACTTGGAGAGAAAAAAGGAATCAATGTGCCGAATGTAAAAATTAAACTTCCGGCAATTACAGAAAAAGATAAAAATGATATTATCTTTGGAATTTCTCAGGATATTGATTTTATTGCCGCTTCTTTTATCAGAAATGCAGCAGGTGTCAATGAAATTCGTAAGATTTTGACTGAGCATCATGCAGAGCATATTGCAATCATTGCAAAAATTGAGAACCGTGAAGGTGTTGATAATATTGATGAAATCATCAAAGCGGCTGATGGAATTATGGTAGCACGAGGCGACCTTGGTGTAGAAATTCCGCCACAGGAAGTTCCACATATTCAGAAAACAATCATTCAGAAATGTAATGAAAAATATGTACCGGTTATTACTGCGACTCAGATGCTGGATTCCATGATTCGTAATCCACGTCCAACCCGTGCAGAAGTTGGCGATGTAGCAAATGCAATTTATGACGGAACAGACGCTGTTATGCTTTCCGGAGAAACCGCAGCAGGAAAATATCCGGTAGAAGCCTTAAAGATGATGGAAGAAGTTGCAGAAAGCACCGAACAGTATGTAGATTATGATAAATATGTTACACACAGAAGCATGTATCGGAAGACAAAAATTTCAAGTGCAATTGGAATCTCTTCTGTGCGTACAGCAAGAAATCTGGAGGCAGCCTGCATTATTACACCGACAATGTCAGGTAAGACGGCACGTCTGGTATCCAGTTTCAGACCTCCAATGCCGATTTATGCGATTACACCAAACGAATCTGTACAGCATAAGATGCAGCTTTACTGGGGTGTAAAACCATTAAAAGGTTATACAAAAGACTCAACAGAAAATATTCTGCTCAATTCAATGGAAACAGTAAAACGCAAACGTCTGGTGAAAAAAGGTCAGTTAGTAGTTTTAACTGCCGGTGACCCGGCAACAAACAGTTCCGTAAATGAGCAGAATGTTACCAATATGCTTCATGTAATTGAGGTAAAATAAGAATCGAATAGAAAAAATAGAAACAGAAAAATGGCTGTCCATCCGGGCAGCCCTTTTGTAATAAAAACGAGTGAAAGCAATCAAAAAATCAATCGTATTTTTTTACGATTGATTTTTTGATTGCTTTTGCATATAATAGAATCAATAAAATTTTGAAAGGATAGATGTATATGCGTGAGACGAGAACGCTGGAGTTTAAAGAAACAATTACAAATACTTTTTTAAAAACAGTTAGTGCCTTTTCAAATTATGATGGTGGAAGCATTCTTTTTGGAATTGATGATAATGGAAACGTAAAGGGATTACCAGATATAAAGCAGGCATGTTTGGATATTGAAAATAAAATTAATGATAGTATTTCTCCTCAACCAAATTATACGCTTGAAGTACAAAATAATAATCAGACGATAAAACTTACTGTGAAAAGTGGGATTCAAAAGCCGTATTTATATAAATCAAAAGCATACAAACGAAATGATACAGCAACAATAGAAGTAGATACTTTAGAATTTTCAAGACTTATTTTAGAGGGAAAAAACATTAGGTTTGAAGAATTACCTTGTAAAGATCAGGAATTATCTTTTGAAATTTTATATAGTAAATTGAAAGAAAGTGTTCAGATTGAAACTTTTAATAGAGATACATTAAAAACATTAAATTTATATGATAATGTAAATGGTTATAATAATGCAGGTGGTCTTTTAGCAGATAGAAATCATTTTCCTGGAATAGATATGGTTAAATTTGGCGAAAGTATCAGTATTATTCAGAAGAGAGTAACATTTGAAAATATATCAATATTAGATGTATATGAAAAGGCAATAGCTGTATTTAGAGATTATTATGAATATGAAGTGATACAGGAAGCTGACAGAAAGAAGGTAGAAAAAATACCGGAAGCAGCTTTTCGAGAAGCGATTGCGAATTCTTTGATTCATAGGGTTTGGGATGTAGAATCTCAAATCAGAGTTTTGATGTTTGATGATAGAATTGAAGTTGTGTCTCCTGGCGGATTGCCATCTGGAATAACAGTAAATGAATATTTGGCTGGAAAACTTTCAGCTTTAAGAAATAGAAATCTTGCAAATGTATTTTACAGATTGGGTTTTGTGGAGATATTTGGAACAGGAATTATAAGAATTAAGCAGCTTTACGAAGAAAGTTTGGCAAAACCAGAGTTTGAAGTATCAGAAAATGCTATAAAAGTTGTGCTTCCAATATTTGAAAATAATTTTAATTTAAGTGAGGATGAAAAAGCAATTTACAAAGTCTTAAGCAAAACAATGTTGAAATCAATAAGTGAAATTGCGCCTTATGTACCTTTTGGAAAATCCAAAACAACACAATTACTAAAGAGTATGGGACAAAAGGGAGTGGTAATTGTTGAAGGAAAAGGAAGAAGTACGAAATATATAAAAAAGTAATTGTGTGAGTATCTTCTGTTTGAACTACTCCAATTGACTTAACGGATGAAGTCATTTGAGGATAATTATAATGAGGAGAGAGAATTAATTATTAATGAAGCTATATAAATACGGAAATCCAGAATCGGATATTGTGCTAATTGAGCCTGTTGGAGATCATAATCTGAATGAGATACCAAATCAGGTTGAACGAATAAAAACAAATACAAAAAAAGAAATACAAATGCTTGCAATAAAGGTAGATAACTGGAATCAAGAATTATCACCATGGAAAGCACCAGCAGTATTTGGAAAAGAAGCATTTGGTGAGGGAGCATTAAATTTGCTTACGGAGATATTAAAATTATGTTCGGATAAAAATAAAAAATATTATTTGGGTGGATATTCTTTAGCAGGACTATTTAGTCTATGGGCATGTTGCCAGAGCGGTAAATTTGCCGGAATAGCGGCTGCATCACCGTCGGTATGGTTTCCGGGCTTCCTCACTTATTTGGAAGAAAATGAAGTAAAAAGTCCCTGTATCTATTTGAGTCTTGGAGACAAGGAAGAAAAAACAAAAAATGCGATGTTGTCAAAAGTTGGAGATAATATTAGAGAAGTAGAGAAAATTATGAGGGAAAATAAAGTGAATTGTATCTTGGAATGGAATCAAGGAAATCATTTTAAAGATGCAGAGGAAAGAACTGCAAAAGCATTTTCCTGGGTGATCGTAAATCAGTAATGATTTTGTTTATCACTTTAATCCGCAAAATTTTTGTTGAAAAATGAAAGCATGTGACATATAATAACCGTGTATGTGTGATTAGAGAGAAAAATTGAGGAGAATACAATAAAATGGAGAAAAAAACATTTGTTACTAAAGAACAGTTGGATGAAATTGTAAAACAGTATCCGACACCATTTCATCTGTATGATGAAAAAGGAATCCGTGAAAACATCAAAGCAGTAAAAGAAGCGTTTTCCTGGAATAAAGGATTTAAAGAATATTTTGCAGTAAAAGCCTGCCCAAATCCATTTTTAATTAATATCTTAAAAGAGTATGGCTGTGGCTGTGACTGTTCTTCTTATACAGAACTTATGATGTCTTCTGCAATCGGATGCACAGGAAAAGATATTATGTTTTCATCAAATGATACACCGGCAGAAGAATATGCTTATGCTTATAAATTAGGTGCAACCATTAACTTAGATGATATTACTCATATTGATTTCTTAGAAGATACTATCGGAACAATTCCAAAGAGAATCAGCTGCCGTTATAATCCAGGCGGAACATTTGAACTTGGAAATGGAATCATGGATAATCCTGGAGATGCAAAATATGGAATGACAACCGAGCAGATTTTTGATGCATTTCGTATTTTAAAAGAAAAAGGTGCAGAAGAATTTGGTATTCATGCTTTCCTTGCAAGTAACACTGTAACAAATGAATATTATCCGGAACTTGCAAAACGTCTGTTTGAACTTGCTGTAAAATTAAAAGAAGAAACAGGAGCAAATATTAAATTTATCAATTTATCCGGTGGTGTTGGTATCCCTTATACACCAGACCAGAAACCAAATGATATCCGTGTCATTGGAGAAGGTGTCCGTAAAGTTTATGAAGAAGTACTTGTTCCGGCCGGAATGGGTGATGTAGAAATCTATTCTGAAATGGGACGTTTCATGATGGGACCGTATGGTTGTCTTGTAACAAAAGCAATTCATGAAAAACATACTCATAAAGAATATATCGGTGTAGATGCGTGTGCAGTAAACTTAATGCGTCCAGCTATGTATGGCGCTTACCATCACATTACAGTAATGGGAAAAGAAAAGGAACCTTGCGACCACAAATATGATGTAACAGGTTCTCTTTGCGAAAACAATGATAAATTTGCAGTAGACCGTATGCTTCCGAAAATTGATATGGGAGACTTACTGGTAATTCATGATACCGGTGCACACGGATTTGCAATGGGATATAATTACAACGGAAAATTGAAATCAGCAGAAGTCTTATTAAAAGAAGATGGAAGCACACAGTTAATCCGCAGAGCAGAAGAGCCAAAAGACTACTTTGCAACATTTGACTGCTTTGATATCTATGATAAGCTGATTCAGCAGTAAAAAAGACAAGGCGGGCAGAAAAAACAAAAAATCTGCCCGTAAAAATTAAAAAAAGACTTGCATTGTGTAGCAAAGCATGATATTATAATAAACGGTTCAGCCAAACCAATCAGCTTGCCGCTGTGGCGGAATTGGCAGACGCACTTGACTCAAAATCAAGCGGGTAACACCGTGC
>OLSO01001570.1_pt1 | contig 16907 bp, 14 predicted proteins | sample 1672441 | NCBI WGS metagenome assembly OLSO01 (sample SAMEA3136686, study PRJEB25190) | human gut metagenome | biome: human gut; feature: human-associated habitat; material: faeces | place: Austria | collected 2013 | reverse complement strand
TTCATCGCTGTATCCGCCATCACGAGCCCGATCGCTGCCGGTGCCCCGGTCAAAAAGCCGAACGCCTCACCAGGTGCTGCATGGAAGGCTTTCTGTAAGGCACCTCCCGCACTGGCAGAGTATGCGAACTCCAGATGTCCCGCTGCACTTGCATACACCTCGCCCGCATATTTTTCCGTCAGTTCCAGAGCGATCTCAATCGCATGACGTACATCTGCGACGTCTCTTCCACCGATCACAATGTAATTGCCGTGTCCGGCTCCGCCCTTCGTATCACGCGGAAACTCGATCGAGAGCACCTCCGCATTTGTCGCTTTGACCGCATCATCCATCGCCGTCACCTGGCCGGCTGCACCGGTACGGGAGCTGAATACTCCTATCGCGCGATATTCTGTGCCGACATTCATTTTTTCTAATAATGTATCATCAATACCGGAGATCACAAGACCGATCGTATCCAATATCGTCGTGCCGACAAATTCTGTCCGCGTACAGGTTGTGCTAATGCTATTCAAGTCTATCATAAAATTGTCTCCTTTCGCAGTTCACCTGCGCGGCTCGTCATCATTGCGCTGTATTCCCATCCTGCGACGCATCCTCTCCCAGCGCTGTACCATCCCACACCGCTCCATTATCGGCACCCGCCGCGCTCTGATCCGGCGGTGTCGCGATGTTCGGATTGTCGACCTTCGGATCCGGATCATCGGATGTAGTATCGGTGATCGTAAACACATCATTTCCATAAGCGTCAATGACGTGATTCTGCTCATTGATCGTAACACCGTCAAGCACATTTCCATCACCGTCAACGACCTGTCCATCCTGTACGCGCGCATCTGTATGATATGTGCCGTAGGAATCAATTGCATCAAAGGTCACTACACTGTCCGTCGTCGTCACCTCTTCACGTTCAAGCCCAAGATATGCCAGCAGCTCATCCGTGATCTCCTCCGTCTGGTAAATACCCATGTACGGAAGCATCTCCATCGCAATCTTGCGGAAGATCTCCTGCGCGTACGTACTGTGTGCCTGATCTGCTACGTTTGGCTCATCCACAACTACGTAAAGCACGACCTGCGGATCATTGATCGGCACTGCTCCGATGAAGGATACCAGATACTTTCCGGCTGCACGGGTTCCGGTCGTATAATCGATCTTCTCTGCCGTACCGGTCTTTCCGCCGACACGGTAGCCCGGCACCTGTGCCTTTCTTCCGGTACCTTCCGATACCGTCGTCTCCAGATACTGCCGAAGCAGAGACGACACATGATTCGAGATCGGCTGCTTTAAGAGCATACCATCGGAGCTCTTGATGATCTTTCCGTTCTCATCAAGCACCTTCTCCACGACATGCGGCTGATAATAATAGCCGCCGTTCACAACCGCGCAAAACGATGCAATCTGCTGGATCATCGTACAGGTAAAGCCCTGTCCGAATGTACAGGTCGCCAGCTCTACCTCATTCATGCCTTTCTGGTCATACACAATACCGGCAATCTCCTCCGGAAGATCAATGCCGGTCTTACTGCCGAAATTAAAGAGTGACTGATACTTGATGAAATCCGAGATTCCCATCTTTGCACCGATCGCCATCAGTGCGTCATTACAGGAATTCTTCAGGACATCCTCCAGAGTCTCCATCCCATGTGCGCCCGGATAGACATCACAGCGGATAAATGTATCTGTGACCTGCTCACCGCCGTCACAATAAAACGAATCGTCCTCACTGACCGCACCGCTTTCAAGCGCTGACGCGATCGTGATCGGCTTAAATGTGGAGCCCGGCTCAATACCGTCTGTGATACAGTAATTGTCCCAGAGCATGTCCTTCATCGCCTTGGACTTCTCCTCGTCAGTCATGGACTTAATCTGTGATTCCGTATACCAGGCGGAGAGATCCTGTGGATTGTTCAGATCGTAGCTGTGGTTCGTCGCCATCGCCAGCACCGATCCGTCATTCGGATCCATCGCAATGACACCGATATCCTTCGCACCGTGCTTCGCCGTGCCGTTATCCTCATCGGTTCCGTATTCTTCGTCAAACTCCTGAATATACTTTTCGACAATCTCCTGAATATTCACATCCAGAGTCGTCTGCAGGGTATAGCCATTTTCCGGGGCAATCGTTTTCTTCTGATACTCCTGATCCTCATTCAGGTAGCCAAATACCCTCCCGGACGTACCGCTTAAAAGGCTGTCATAGTACAGCTCCAGCCCTGTAATACCGTCTCCGACTCTGTTGGAAAAGCCGACCACATTGCTCGCCACCGCATTCAGCGGATATTTACGGATGAACTGCTCCTCGAACCAGACACCCGTCACAAGACCGCGCTTCCGCAGCTCCTCTTTGGACAGGCTCTCCTTTGTATCCTCATCGGGGGAAATGTAATCCTCATAGGCATCCTTCTCATCCTGCGGAATCTCGGTCTTTAATACCTGGTACTGACTGTTCTTCGTTTTTTCATTCTCAATCAGATCCCGGATCGCCGCTGAATCCAGATCAAACTGCTCCGAGAGCACCTCAATCGTCGCATTGACTGCGTCGTCCTTCTTTGTGACTTCCGTCGTGTTATTGATCTCCTTACAGTCAATGACCAGCCGGTACACCTTCTCGCTGTAGGCCAGCAGCTGACCGTTCCGGTCCTGAATCTCACCTCTTCGGCTGTAAAGTGTACGGCTGTCATAATTCTCCTGCGACAGCACCTGCTTTTCATACTCTTTGCCATCTTTTAAATTGATATAAACGATGCGCACTAGCAAAAAAACAAGCAATACTAAAATGAATGCAAATATAGCCAGAAGCTTTATTTGCATTTTTTTTGTGAATTTCCTCTTCAGTTTTCGTTTCTTACCTGATGCTTCCAATGCTTCACCTTACCTACTCTTCCGGTACGTCTGCATACTGTCTCACATAATCGCTGTCATCCAAACTGTAGGTCTGCACCTGATTCTTCGTCGCATAGCCCATGCCGAGCTCATTGACTGCCACATCCTTGACATGCTCCATATCTACGCCCGCCATAATGCGGTTGTAATCGGAATCATTCTGCAGGATCGCAGCATCCAGTGATGTCTCAAGCGCCGTGACCTGCTTCTGCAGGCGGGTACCCTGCGCCTTCAGCTGAAGGTAATTGACACACATCCAGACTGTCGCAACTGCCGCTGCCGTGAGAAATACCACATAACGGACATTCATCTGCGACGCACGTTCCCGGTTGCTCCTTGTAGACGCACTGATGGACGGATTCTTCTTTTTCTGTATCTGCTGCCGTGGTGCAGCTTCCAGCCTGCGTACCGCTGTCCCTTCCACGTACGCATGCATATTCTCTTTTGCTTCTCTGCCGCCGGATCTCCTCCGGCCGCTCTTTCTGGTATCCGCCATTTTACGTTCTCCCAAATCTACTGTATTTCACGCTCGAATACACGAAGCTTCGAGCTCTTTGATCTTGTATTTTCTTCTAATTCTTCCTCCGACGGTACGATCGGCTTTCTCGTGATGACTCGCCCCTTTGGCTTCTTGCCGCAGATACACACCGGAAATTCTTTGGGACAGGTGCATGGATTTTCGCTCTCCCGGAACTTGTTCTTCACAATCCGGTCTTCCAGTGAATGGAACGTAATCACACAGATCCGTCCTTTATCATTGAGCAGGTCAATCATATCGCCCAGCGAATGATCCAGCACATACAATTCCCTGTTTACCTCTATCCGTATTGCCTGGAAGGTCCTTTTGGCCGGGTGTCCTCCTGTCGCTCTCGCCTTCGCGGGTATCGCCGCTTTTATAACATGAATTAACTCCCCAGTCGTTTCCAGTTGTTTTTCTTTTCTGGCACTTACAATGTGTTTGGCGATGTTCTTTGCAAAACGCTCTTCTCCGTAATCACGGATAATGTGATACAGCTCCATTTCGCTGTAGTCGTTCACAACCTCTTTCGCCGACAGGGTCTGCCGCTGATCCATGCGCATGTCCAGCGGGGCATCCTCTCTGTAAGTAAACCCTCGTTCCGCCTCATCAAGCTGATAGGACGAGACCCCCAGATCCAAAATGACTCCATCTACAGATGTAATACCAAGTTTGCCGAGCTCTTTTTTCATATCGCAGTAATTACTGCGCACGATAGTCACCCGGTCTTTGAACTCTTCCAAACGCTTCGTAGCCGCTGCAATCGCCGCCGCATCCTGATCAATCCCGATCAGTCTGCCCCCGTCTGAGAGCCGCCGGCAGATCTCATACGAATGTCCGCCGCCGCCTAATGTACCGTCTACATAAATTCCATCCGGTCGGATGTGCAAAGCCTCAATGCTTTCCTCCAAAAGTACAGATTTGTGTCTGAATTCCATACAAGCCTCCCAAGGTTATATGCTTAAACCTAAATCCGTCATTTGTTCGGCGATATCATCCATATCATCATAAGCATTGTTCTCTGCCCATTTCTCCTTTGACCAGATTTCGATTCGATTAATGTTTCCTGACAGGACAACGTCCTTGTCCAGCTGTGCAAACTCCCTCAATGGCTGTGGCAGAAGAATTCTCCCCTGCTTGTCCAGTTCGCACAAATTCGCTCCTGCCACAAAAAACCGAACGAATTTTCTGGCGTTTTTCTGAGTAAGCGGCAGATCACGCAGCTTTTCCTCAAAGAGCTCCCACTCGTTTTTGGGAAACACAAAGAGGCATCCATCCAATCCCTTTGTCACAATAAATTCATCGCCCAGCTGTTCTCTGAATTTGGACGGGATGATCAGTCTGCCTTTGGTGTCAATCGTATGATTATACTCACCCATAAACATCATGATACACCTCTTTTGCTGCCATGGTGTCCCCGTGCTGCAGCCCGGTTCCGGGAAAAAGCCCTCCACTTTTCCCCCACCTGATACCACAGCTCACCACTTTCTACCACCTGTTTCTTATAATAGACTAATTTACATGAAAAAACAAGCCCCAAATCCGAAAAATTGAAATAAATATGAAATTACCATTTGCCCTCGTGGTAAATTTACAGATCGATGAGACGCGATCTGTAAACAGCAAAAAAAGGAGACATTCCATGACTGTTGCCATCAAAATGTCCCCGAAAATAATCATTTTTCTATTTATTACAGTCTGATATACTGCTCGATCAGCTGATCTACAATCAGGCTTTGCCCATAGGCTGTCTCACTGATCTCATCACCGTCAAGCAGCAGATTCAGCTTCTCGCGCTCTTCCTCAATTTGATCCATCAGTACTTCTTTTTGCTGCATCTCGTTTGTTCCTTTCACCATGTGTGCCGTTCCTTCAATTTCTTTTTGCCCTGTGCCACAGCAGGCAGGCACCTGCTGCAATCACCAGTATTCCCGAGAGCAGCTGAGAAACCGGAATCACAGTTCCCGGAAGCAGCAGCTGATCGGTACGCAGCCCCTCAATCCAGAATCGCCCGACGCCGTACAAAAACAGATAGGATAGAAACACCCGTCCCTCATACGCCTTTGCAGCCCAGAAAGTCAGATACAGCAAAATTCCAAGAGCCACGAGATTCCATATGGATTCATAAAGAAACGTAGGATGCACCTGAATATATTCCACACCGTTGATCGTCGTCACATGCTGCCACATTTCCTGTGTCACCTCATACGTCCGTACATCCGACACAGGGAGCTGCATCGCAAGGAGATTATCGGTATAGCTGCCAAACGCCTCGCGATTAAAAAAGTTCCCCCATCTTCCAAGTGCCTGTCCCCATACGAGCCCCAAAACTGCCGTATCGAGTGTTTTCCAGAAATGCATCTTCCTTATGCGGCAGAACACTGCCACCGTCAGTACCCCTCCGATGACACCGCCATAGATCGCCAGCCCGCCTTTGCGCAGATTCACGATCTCCGTCAGATGTTCCCGGTAATAATCCCAGGAAAATACAACGTAATAAATTCTCGCACAAAGCACAGAAACCACGATCGCAACCATACCAAGGTCGAAATAATCGTCTCCCTTCTGCCCGGTCTTATCTGCCACCTTCATGACGAGCAGTAATCCCGTCACCATTGCGGCAGCCAGCACTATTCCGTAACAGGCAATCTCCAGATTTCCGACGGAAACAGTCTTTATGACCTGATGCAGGGTAATCCCCAAATGCGGGAAGCGGATCGTACCATTCATTTACTGCCTCCATTTGTGTGCACAGCCGTTGCCATCAGACATTGAAGCGGAATAAGATGACATCTCCGTCCTTTACCACATAATCCTTTCCTTCCAGTCCGACCAGTCCCTTTTCCTTTGCAGCGGAATAGGAACCACAGTCAAGCAGATCCTGGTAGTTGACTACCTCCGCGCGGATAAATCCACGCTCAAAATCAGAATGAATCTTGCCGGCTGCCTGCGGTGCCTTTGTGCCTTTGCGTATCGTCCACGCACGGGTCTCTGTCTCTCCCGCAGTCAGATAGCTCAAAAGCCCCAGCAGGCTGTAGCTGGCCTTTATCAGTTTCTCCAGTCCGGACTCTTTTAATCCGAGATCCTCAAGAAACATTTGTTTTTCATCGTCGTCGAGTTCTGAAATTTCTTCTTCGATCTGTGCGCAGATCACGAATACCTCGCTTCCGGTCTCTTTTGCATATTCTCTTACTTTTCCTACGTATGCATTTGACGCTCCATCGTCTGCCAGATCATCCTCACTCACATTTGCCGCAAAAATCACCGGCTTTGCCGTGAGCAGATTGTACTCTGCCATCCATGCCTGCTCGTCCTCATCATCGGTGTGGTAGGTAATCGCAAGCTTACCGTCCTCCAGATGTGCTTTGAGTGCCTGCAGAAGATCCAGCTCCTTTGCAAGCTTCTTGTCGTTTCTTGCCCCGCGTGCAGTCTTTGCAATTCTGCGCTCCAGGATCTCCAGGTCAGAGAAAATCAACTCCAGATTAATGGTCTCGATATCGCGTACCGGATCAACAGAACCATCCACATGGATTACGTTCGGATCCTCAAAGCAGCGCACAACATGCACAATCGCATCGACCTCTCTGATATTGGCCAGAAACTGGTTGCCCAGTCCTTCGCCTTTGGAAGCTCCCTTCACCAGTCCTGCGATGTCCACAAATTCGATGACCGCCGGAGTCACCTTTGCCGAATGATACAGGTCGGCGAGCAGCTTCAGACGCTCATCCGGTACCGCAACCACTCCGACATTCGGATCAATGGTGCAGAACGGATAGTTTGCTGACTCCGCTCCAGCTTTTGTTAAAGAATTAAATAATGTACTTTTCCCGACATTCGGCAAACCTACGATTCCAAGTTTCATGTTCGTTCCTCTCCATTTCTGTATCTTCTAACTTTTTCTTTTGTACTGTCCTTTGTATTTCATACTGTCTTTCAACCGTCTTTATCGGCAAGTCACAGTTTAGCACAGAAACACAATTTTCACAATAGTTTCTGCGGGAAACTCATCGACACTTTTCCTGTTTTCCCGCTCTTTTTTGCAGAAATCTGCGGATTTTCCTGATTTTTCCTTTTTATCCTCCATAATCCGCCCGCTTTAATCCGGGCGAAAACGTCCGATTCTGACTTCTCCACGCGCTTTTATAAAATGATGATGATGCCAGGGTCAAAAGGTCAAAAAGCCGTTCATGCTTGCATGATAAGGCTTTTGAACTTGGGACCCGCCAAACATGAGAAAGTAGCGATTTACGTAGTAAATCAGCGGATTTCGAATGTTTGCAGAATTGCGGGAGCTGCTTCGCAGCGGAGCAATTCGTAGGCATCAGTTTGGACAAAAGGTATTTTGACCCGTGTGCTCTCCGTCGTTGTAATTTGGGACAAAACATGCTATGCTGGATACAATCATCTGTAATTATTCAACCCATCTAAAAAACCACAGGGATGAGATTTTTCCCGTTATTGCAAAGTATATTTTCTTACTTGTATGGCGGATATTCTGAATAATTAATAATTACAATAATTTTAAAAACTGCAGTGTAATCCTTGCTGCAGATGGGAGGACTTTATGAAAAGAGAAAATATTTTAGCCCCGTCAATCCTGGCCGCCGATTTTACCCGTCTCGGCGAAGACATCCAGACGGTCGCCGCTGCCGGTGCACAGTACCTGCACATTGACATCATGGACGGTACCTTTGTCCCGAGCATCTCCTTTGGGATGCCGGTCATCTCATCCATCAGGAAGATCACAGACCTGTTCTTTGACGTTCATCTGATGATGGAAAAGCCGGAGCGCTACATTCAGGCCTTTGCAGACTGTGGAGCCGACGGCATCACGGTACACGCAGAGGCTTCCACCCACCTGCACCGAACAATCCAGTCCATCCATGCTGCAGGTGCCAGAGCTGGAGTCGCCCTGAATCCGGCGACTCCGCTCTCTGTGCTCGATTATGTGCTCGAGGACATCGACATGGTGCTGATCATGACCGTGAACCCCGGCTTTGGCGGTCAGAGCTATATTCCTGCAATGACCGGAAAGATCCGCACACTGCGCGAGCTTGCCTCCAAAAAGAATCCTGATCTCCTCATTGAGGTGGACGGCGGCGTCAATACTTCCACGATCCGCACCGTCTTAGAAGCCGGTGCAAATGTCTGTGTCGCAGGCTCCGCCGTATTCTCCGGCGACCGGACCGAAAAGGTGAAGGGGCTGCTGGAGGTGATGAAGGAGTATACGGAATTCTAACAGCTTACTATTATACAAAGAGTAGAAAAGACCTGTAAAAAGCCCGCCCGTGTACCATGTGACTACACAATACACAGGCGGGCAAAAAAATACCTGTACCTAATAATTCATCTCTTCCGCGCATTCTTCAGCTCTTCCGCCAGCATCACATAATTTTCATACCGTGACGCCGGTATCTTACCTTCTGCGAGCGCTTCTTTTACTGCACAGTCCGGCTCGCTGATATGCATGCAGCCCTGAAAACGACAGTATGGTTCATATGGAACAAACTCCGGAAAATACCGCCAGAGATCCTCCTGCGCAATCCCGTTCAGATACAGGGAACTAAAGCCCGGTGTGTCAAGGAAATACGTGTGTTCCCTCAGGCAGATCAGCTCGGTGTGGCGCGTCGTATGGCGCCCACGCTCGATCTTGCGGCTGATGTCGCCGACCTCCATCTGAACATGCGGCTGCAGTACATTCGTCAGCGATGACTTCCCGACTCCGGACGGACCGGCTACAACCGTTGTCTTGCCATCAAGCAATCTCTGTATGTCCTCGATCCCCTCGCCGTTTGCCGCACTAATCAGCTGTACCGGATAGCTGTGCGCATACGTATCGCGCAGCAGCTCCTCCTCTTCGGTACTGATCAGGTCCGTTTTGTTGAAACAGATCACGACCGGAATCCTTTGCTGTTCCATCGAGATCAGAAACCGGTCGAGCAGATTTAGGTTCGGCTTCGGACTTGCCGCCGCAAAGACGACAAGCGCCTGATCTACATTGGCCACTGCCGGGCGGATCAGCACATTCTTCCGCGGAAGAATCGCATCGACATTTCCGGCCGGCTTCTCTTCATCCTGTACCGGTGAAATCTCCACATTATCACCCGGAAGCGGCTTTATTTTTTCCTTTCGGAAGATTCCTTTGGCACGGCACTCATAGACGACACCGTCCTCAGCGTGTACATAGTAAAATCCTCCGATCCCTCTTATGATTTTTCCCTGCATGTATTCCTCACATTTCATGTACCGCATTCTTTATTCCCGCGAGGATCAAATACCCCACTAATTACAGCGAGATATTTGTGAGATCCTGTCGTTAAAATGCCATACATCAGCTATTTACCTGCGAAAATACGATTCCCGGATATTCAATCTTGCTCGTCACATTCCCGGAACTATCCAGCAGATAGATGTACGCCGTACCGCTTGTCACGCCGGATGCGCCCTGAATCTGGAGCTTATAAGGGAAGCTCGTCTGTCCCTCGAAAATCGTACTCTCCCCGCTTCCGTCCTGTACGAGTGTGATCCGGACATTCTGTCCGCTGTAGCCCTCCGGCTCGTTCAGGCTCGCATTGCATTTCCAGACCGTACCGTCCCCATTGTCTGTTGTAATCGGATCAGATGAAGTCGTTGTGTCCTCGCCGTTCGGACCGCTGCTGATCACGAGCGTGACCGTCGAACCACGCGCGACGTCCGTATTCGGATCTGCACTCTGGCTGATGACCAGTCCTTCTGCCACATCACTGCTCGGCTGATACTCATAGTTCGGTACCAGCTCCAGCATCTCCAGTGCTTCCGTTGCCCGGTCCTTTGTGTAGCCGGTCAGCGACCAGAGCTGTACATAATCGACCGGATCAGTCTCTGCCTGTGCACCTGCGCTGACATATAACACCACCGTGTCGCCTGCCTTTACCTTCGCTCCGGCTGCCGGCGTCGTGGAAATGACGTGACCCATCTCCACACTGTCACTCGTTCTGGAATTATCAACCTCACACTTAAGTCCCTTTGTCAGAAGAAATGCCTGTGCCTGGCTCTGCTCAATGTTCGTCAGATCATCGAGCACCAGCTCATCGCCTTCCGGCACCAGATCGTACGCAACTGCCGTACCACGTGCGACCATTTCGCCCTTTCCCGGTGACTGTGTACACACCTGCCCGGCTGTATACTTATCAGAATCTTTCTCGCCCTTTTTCTCACCAGTCAGGCCGTAGCTCTTTAAGAGCTTTCGGGCATCTGCCTCTGACAGCCCGAGTATCTCCGGAACTGCGACTGACTTTCCGTTTGTCTCGGATTCTGATTCACTTTCCGTCTCCTGCTTTACAGGTGTGACAGTATGGTTCTTCTTTCCAAATTTAAACAGCCCAAATGCATTTGCCACCAGCGCCAGAAAAACACAGCCGATCACGACTGCCACAATGATGCCTCCGACTGTCACGACCTTTTCCAGCTTTGGATTCAGACCGACCTCCTTATCCGGATCGCGATCCTTAAAGTGTAAGTGCCTGCCTCCTGACGGGCGATTTAGATGAAAGGATTCATCCTCGATCTTGTAATCGGCCGGATTATCGTAAGCATCATAATATGGATCGTATCCGCTCTCCTGTTCTCCGTCCTGTGTGTGATCATCGCCCCAGCGATCCGCATGCGCTTCTCCGCCGGACGGGGACACCTCCTGATAGCCGCTTTTCTGGTAATAGCTGCCCGGCTGGTATGCCCGGCTCTGCTGATTCTGTGCACTGCCTGTCCCATGAATATGAGCGGCAGCACCTACGTCAAGTGACTCATCATACGACGGCATACTGCGCTCTGCCTGCTGAACAGTCGGCGTCGTGCCTGACTGCTGATGCTCTGCATTGATCTGCTGCAAATCATTTTTGGAAATGACAATTGTCTTTGACATGTCATCCGGCTGCTGCTGCGTCACAAAATTGCCGTCCGGATTGACAAGCGACTCCCTCAGGTCACGGATGACCTCAGCCATATTCGCATATCTCCGATCCGGACTCTTCTGCGTACATTTGAGCACAATCGCATTCGTACTGTTCGGAATCTCAGGGATCAGCTCCTTCGGCCCTTTCAGATCCTCCTGCAGATGCTTCAGTGCAACCGCAACCGCGGTATCTCCGTCAAACGGCACATGTCCGGTCAGCATTTCATACATCGTGATTCCAAGTGAATAAATATCACTTTTCTGATCGCTGTAGCCGCCGCGCGACTGCTCCGGTGAGCTGTAATGCACGGAACCCATTACGCTGGAGTTGATCGTATTGCCTGAAGATGCCCGCGCAATTCCAAAATCCGCCACCTTTACTTTTCCGTCTGTGGAAATAATAATGTTCTGCGGCTTAATGTCCCGGTGGATAATGCCGTTGTTGTGTGCAGCCTCAAGTCCCGCTGATATCTGCAGCGCGATACTCGTCGCCTCACGCACCGACAGCCGTCCTTTCATTTTGATATATTCCTTTAAGGTAATTCCCTCTACCAGCTCCATTACGATATAGTAAATTCCGGCTTCCTCACCGGTGTCATAAATATTTACAATATTCGCATGCGCCAGCCCGGCTGCCGACTGCGCCTCCACACGGAATTTTGAGATGAACTCCCTGTCATCCCGAAACTCCTTCTTGAGCACCTTTACCGCGACGAACCGGTTCAGCTTGTGATCCTTCGCCTTATATACATCCGCCATACCGCCGGAGCCGATTTTGGATATTATTTCATATCTGTTCTGTATAAACATTCCGACTTTGAGCATATTCACTCCCCATTTATTCGTATTCCGCAAGTACTACGGATATATTATCTTTTCCCCCGTTTTTGTTTGCCTCGGTCACAAGCCGTTCTGCAGCCTCTTTTAATGAAGCGCTCTTTTTTACCAGCTGTAAAATATCCTCGTCCTCTACCATATTCGTAAGTCCGTCCGAGCAGAGCAGAAGCTTATCTCCCTTTTCCAGCTTCACATCAAAAAAATCAACCCGCACCGGCACATGTACACCGACTGCCCTCGTGATCACATTTCGATCCGGATGACTCTTTGCATCCTTGCGCTGAATCTCCCCCATCCGAATCATTTCTTCTACAAGCGAATGATCCCTTGTGATCTGTTCGATCCCCTGATCGATCAGATAAAGGCGGCTGTCCCCCACATTTGCCACATAGAGGCAGCCATCTGTCACTGTTGCCGCCACGATCGTCGTTCCCATTCCCTCATATTCCTTCGCAGATCTGGCCTTCTCCATCACCAGCTCATTCGCGTGATGGATTGCCGAACTCAGAAGAGAGACCGGACGCTTTTCGTCTTTTTCATTCGTTATGTACTCGACCATGAGCTCTACCGTATAGCGTGATGCAAGATCTCCGGCATTGTGTCCACCCATTCCGTCTGCCACTATCAGCAGATTCTTCAGATTGCCGACCGGCTGCTCTGAGGCATAGACGTAATCCTGATTCATCGTTCGCCGCCTGCCGATATCCGTAATGCTATACGTCTTCATATCCTTCTTTTCCCTTCTTCTAATTTTCATCCATATAACTCTTTCTTAGCTGTCCACAGGCCCCGTTGATATCCCGGCCCATTTCTCTTCTAATAGTAACATTTATTCCGTTTTTTTCAAGTTTATTTTTGAACGCCTCGATCACTGCGTGATTTGACTGCACATAGCTTCGCTCCTTGATCGGATTGACCGGGATCAGATTCACATGGCAGTTGATATCGCCGACAAGCGCCGAGAGCTCCCTTGCATCCTCCTCGGTATCATTGACGCCGCCTACCAGACTGTACTCAAAGGTAATACGCCGTCCGGTCTGCCCGAAATAATACCGCGTAGCATCGAGCACCTCATGAATGTCATATTTATATGCGATCGGCATAAGCTCCTTACGCTTCTCCTGATTCGAAGCGTGCAAAGAGATCGCCAGCGTGATCTGCAGCTTCTCATTTGCAAGCCTCCGGATGTTTTCTACAATACCGCAGGTAGACACGGTAATATTTCGCTGACTGATATTCAGTCCATGTTCATCGGTCAGAAGCCGGATAAATTTAAGCAGATTCTCATAATTATCCAGCGGCTCACCGGTACCCATCACCACAATGTTTGAAACGCGCTCACCGGATACCTGCTGAATCCGGTAAATCTGATCGAGCATCTCAGACGGCTTCAGATTCCGCGTAAGCCCGCCAAGTGTCGAAGCGCAGAAACGACAACCCATCCGGCAGCCGACCTGTGAAGAAATGCAGACTGAATTGCCATGATGATAGCGCATGAGCACACTTTCAATCACGTTTCCGTCTGAAAGGCGAAACAGATATTTTTCAGTCCCGTCGATGCCGGAAACAAGCCGTTCTACAACCTCCAGCGACGTATAATCCGTTGTCTCTTTGAGCTTCCTGCGCAGCCCTTTCGAGAGATTCGTCATCTCATCCAGGTCGGCAGCCAGTTTTTCATGCATCCACTCATAGAGCTGCTTTGCCCGAAACGGCTTTTCACCAAGAGAAGCCATGAACTGCTGCAGTTCCTCATAATCCAGCGATTTGATATCCGTCTTCTCCATATTCCTCTCCTTGTACTTCTTCTGTCTCTTCCAGCCTGCGCAGCCTTGCAATGAAAAATCCGTCTGATTCGTGGATACCCGGCAGCAGCTGAATATATCCACCCTTCGTCGTCTTACTCTTTAACGCATCGCAGATATAAGGATCGATGCTCTCCAGACGGAACGGATAATTTTCCAGAAACCACTTCAGATTGTACTGATTCTCATCAGCGCCAATCGTGCAGGTGCTGTAAATCAGTACGCCGCCCGGCTTCACATAGTCCTGTACGACAGAGAGGATCCTGCGCTGCAGACGGATGATATCCTGCTGCCGCTGAGCAGACATCTTGTATTTAATATCCTGCTTCTTTCCGATGACGCCAAGACCGGAGCACGGCACATCCGCAAGTACAATGTCTGCTTTGCGGATCGATTCCTCATCCACGACCGTCGCATCCTTCACGGCTGCACGGATATTGATTGCATCGGTACGCTCGATGTTTTCCTGCATGAGCTGTACCTTATACTCGGAAATATCGCGGGCTTCCACATATCCGCTGCCCATCAGCTTTTCCGCAATGTGGAGCGCCTTTCCACCCGGTGCAGCACAGACGTCGATGCAATACTCTCCCCAGTTTGGCGCAGCGATCTCTGCCACGAGCATGGAGCTGATATCCTGTACCTGAATCCAGCCATTCTTAAAAGCAGCTATGGCACGCATATAATTATAATCGGAAAGAATCAGCGCATAGTCAAGATACGGATGCTGCCGCACACTGATCCCTTCCTGCGTCAGAGATGCGATAATTTCCTCCTTGGAGGCTTTCTGCAAATTGCAGCGCACGACGGTTCCCTTTTCCATATGGGAATCCAAGCAGATTTTCTCTGTCACCTCGTAACCATACTGCGTCACCCATTTTTCCAGCATCCAGACTGGAAAAGAATATTTCACTGACAGATAGTGCAGCGGCTCCTTCGCCGGATCTGGATAACGCACCTGGCTTAAGCGGCGCGCCGTACTGCGCAGCACGCCGTTTACAAACCCCTTGAGATTGTAAAAGCCCCTACGCTGCGCGAGCTTCACCGCCTCATTGCAGGCCGCTGAATCCGGCACACTGTCCATATATTTCAGCTGATAGACCGACATCCGCAGAAGATTGCGGATCAGCGGTTTCATATTGTAGACCGGGACATTGGAAAACTGTTCAATGATGTAATCCAGCTGAATCATATGCTCCAGCGTTCCTTCTACGACCCGTGAAATAAATGCGCGGTCACGTTTTTCCAGATACTGGTATTTCTCGAGTACCTCCCGCAGCACGATATGGCTGTAGGCCTCCTCCTCTGTGATCTCCTGAAGAATCTCCAGACAAATTTCTCTGATATTTACCGGTTTAGTCACGATCTCGTCTTCCTCCTGCCAGAATAATCAAACGCAGCAGCTGTAAAATAGACGATGCCAGCGCCGCCACATACGTCAGTGCCGCAGCCCGCAGCACCTTTTTTCCGCCTGCAAGCTCCTCCGTTCCGAGGATCCCGTCCGCCTCCAGTACCTTTAAGGCACGCGAGGATGCGTTAAACTCCACCGGAAGCGTCACAAGCTGAAAAAGTACCGCTAAAGAAAACAGAATGATACCTGCCGTCAGAAGCGGAGGAATTGAAAAAATGAGCCCTGCAAAAAATACCGGCCAGGAAAGTGAGGAGCCAAAATTTGCCAGCGGCACCAGGGTACTACGCAGAACCAGCGGGCCGTACTGCTTTTGATCCTGAATCGCATGGCCGCACTCATGTGCCGCTACGCAAACAGCCGCGATCGACGCTGTCCCGTAAGTACTGTCCGAAAGACGTAACGTCTTGCTGCGCGGGTCGTAATGATCGGTCAGATTACCCGCCACCCTCTGAATGGAGACATCATAGATGCCCGCACGGTGCAGCACGCGCTCCGCCGCCATTGCTCCGGTCAGATTGCTCCGGCTGCGGATCTTTGCGTAATGGTTAAATGTATTTTTCACATTTGCCGATGCAATCAGGGAAAGTGCCAGGCCGATCAGTACCAGAAGATAGGTCCAGTCAAACATATAATATCCGCTGCCATAGCCTCTTCCGTAAAAGGCGTTCATATTTGATGCTAGTATATACATAGAATCACTCCTATCAAGCGGATATTCGCAATCCGCTTCGCTACTTGCTCATAACCGAATGCTGCTTCGCAGCTTATCAGGAGTGGCTTGCACCACTCCTGATACAAGCAAGTCCCAACCCACTGCTTATTGCTTTGCGCAATTGAAGCAGGGGACTTGCTTGATTCGGTTATATCATCTCTCCTGCTTCCATCGGATACCCGCGCAGGAAAGCGTCGACCGGCATGCGCTTCTTGCCCTCCGGCTGCAGCTCCTCCAGTGCGAGCACGCCATCGCCGGTCTGTACGAGCAGTGCCTGCTTCGTCACACCGACAACCGTCCCCGGTACCGCCATCTCATCGATTTCCTTTTTCGAATAAACAGAAGCCGCCCATATTTTCAGAGTCTTTCCACGCCACGCCGTATACGCGCTTGGCCACGGATTCATGCCGCGAATCAGGCATTCAATCTCAGCCGCGCTCTTGTTCCAGTCGATATTGCCGGACTTTTTCGTGAGCATCTCCGCATATTCGGTTGTGCTCTCCGCCGGCTGTTTTTCAAATTGAGCCGTTCCGTCCTCGAGTTCCTCCAGTGTCCGGATCAGCAGTCTTGCCCCGACCTCGCTCAGCTTATCAAACAGGCTTCCTCCGGTCTCTTTTTCGTCCAGCATCACTTCTTCTTTTAAAAGCATATCTCCGGTTTTCCGTTCTGCCAGGGAACCTGCGGTGCGGTATCCCAGAACCGGATTTGTTTTTTCCTGTTCCATGCGCTTGGCCAGATCATAGGATTCTTTTACATCCAGGCATGAAACACATTTCTCCACGATGTTCAAATTTACTGTCATCCCTTTCTCG
>OLSO01001560.1_pt1 | contig 17033 bp, 15 predicted proteins | sample 1672441 | NCBI WGS metagenome assembly OLSO01 (sample SAMEA3136686, study PRJEB25190) | human gut metagenome | biome: human gut; feature: human-associated habitat; material: faeces | place: Austria | collected 2013 | reverse complement strand
TGAAACCCGAAAGAAATTAGTCGTGAAATCCTAAATTTAGTTGTTGTGAAAAACAAACGCTCGATCTCGTCGTCCTGGATGGGCGATACGTAGTTGTTAATCTTCTCGACCTTCTCGGGCACGATGTCCAGCGCGTGCACCTCGTTGTGCTGCGAGAGCAGGACGGCGAGGGACAGGCCGACGTAGCCGGTACCGGCGACAGCGATCTTCATGTCATTCTCCAATTGTCAAAGAACAGGTTAAAAATAGCCCCAACAGCTGTTGGGGCTTAATAGCTAGAGGCTTTTCCTCCACACCATCTTGTCCACGACGCCGGTGTAGCTCTGGATTATCTTGACCACCTTGGTGGAGACGGTCTCATCGGCGTAGTCGGGAACGGGGGCCTCGGGAAGCGACCCCTCGGCGTCGAGCTCGACGGCGGTGTGGACGGCCTGCAGCAGGCCGCGCTCGCTGATGCCGGCCAGCGTGAAGCAGGCCTTGTCCAGGGCCTCCGGGCGCTCGGTGGAGGTGCGGATGCACACCGCCGGGAACGGGTGGCCGATGCTCGCGAAGAAGCTGGACTCCTCGGGCAGGGTGCCGGAGTCGGAGACAACGGCGAAGGCGTTCATCTGCAGGCAGTTGTAGTCGTGGAAGCCCATGGGCTCGTGCATGTGCACGCGCGGGTCGAGCTGGAAGCCGGTGGCCTCCAGGCGCTTGCGGGAGCGCGGGTGGCAGGAGTACAGGATCGGCATGTCGTACTTCTCCGCCAGCGCGTTGATCGCGGTGAACAGGCTCGTGAAGTTGGCCTCGGTGTCGATGTTCTCCTCGCGGTGGGCGGAGAGCAGCATGTAGCGCCTGGGCTCCAGGCCGAGCTCGGAGAGGATGTCCGAGGCCTCGATCTTGCCCAGGTTCGCGCGCAGGACCTCCGCCATGGGAGAGCCCGTGACGTAGGTGCGCTCCGGGGCGCAGCCGGTATCCTTGAGGTAGCGGCGTGCGTGCTCGGAGTAGGCCAGGTTGACGTCGGAGATCACGTCGACGATGCGGCGGTTGGTCTCCTCGGGCAGGCACTCGTCCTTGCAGCGGTTGCCCGCCTCCATGTGGAAGATGGGGATGTGCAGGCGCTTGGCCGCAATGGCGGACAGGCAGCTGTTGGTGTCGCCCAGGATCAGCAGTGCGTCGGGCTGCACCTGCACCATGAGCTTGTACGAGGCCGCGATGATGTTGCCCACGGTCTCGCCCAGGTCGGTGCCCACGGCGTCCAGGTAGACGTCCGGGTCATCCAGCGACAGGTCGCGGAAGAAGATGCCGTTCAAGGTGTAGTCGTAGTTCTGCCCGGTGTGCGCCAGCAGGCAGTCGAAATGGCGACGGCACTTCTTGATGACCTCGGACAGGCGGATGACCTCAGGCCGGGTGCCCACGATGATCAGCAGCTTCAGGCGGCCGTCGTTCAAGAAAGTAACAGAGTTCTCCTTATTCATAACCAACCCCTATTCAGGACTCTATAAGCAATAAACAACACAACTATGCTTTAAGCTGTCTATCGAATTTAAAGCAACAAACAAGAACACCCATTAGAACGCAAACGTAAATGAGTGAATAGCCAAGACCAATTGTGGTAAGAAACCCTTCCATTGAAAGTGATAGTGCTGATGTCAATGCATATGCAACAAGTGCAGCTAATACAAGCGCGATGTTGAGGAGTAGTTCAAATTTCTGTTTTCCAAAAGCTGTAAATGATCCCGCGAAAGAAGTAGCAACCAGCCTAAGTGCATACATTAAACAGAGGCAGCGAATATAAGAGCCGGCGGCGCTATACCCATTTCCAAATACGAATTCGCATAATGGAACCGCAACAAAGAAAACTATTCCAAAAATCGAGAACGAAGCTACAGCTAACAAGGCGATTAACTTCAGGATAGTTTTGGATAACGGCAAAGACTCGGAAATGCTTTCGCATATACGTTGATAGCAAACTTTACTCACGTTTGCTGAAATAAACATAATTGGGACTTCGAGCACACGAACACCCATAGAATAGTATCCCAAAGCCGTGGCAGAAAACAATGTACCAATCAACATGGTAACGAGAGAAGAAGAAAAGCTATTGATCAATTGTGCTGGCATAATAAAAAGAACCTGCCTTCGGCCATGAAATAACAGTTCTTTTATCTGAGATGAAGTAATTCTAGGCCGATTTTTTAATCCATTAAAATAGCGCTTCATCTGTAGTTTATAGCCAAGTACGGGAGCGGCAGCATAGCCAGTAAGTAGACCAGGAGCTCCAAAGACTAACAACCCAGAAAGAGTTTGAACAGCAGCCCTTACGGCCTCTCGGAGAGCTTCAAGCTTCGCAATAAGCTTATATTCTTTATATCTGTTGTTATAGCTGATAAACAAGAAGCGCAGTCCATTGGTTAAAACCAGAATTGGAGCAAAATAAATCAGGAGCCCATACTGAAAGAGCACCATGTTTGGAGATACCAGATGACATAAAAGTAGAAAGATAAATAGCCCAAAGGCGACACAAAAATTAGCCAAGACACAAATATCTGTTATATATTGTGCCTTTAGCTCGTCTTTTTCTGAAACAATAAGTAAATCAAGTTTAAGGGATGCAATTGGAATTAGGATATTTGCAATAGAGATTACAAAGGTATATATCCCTAAATCAGAAGCAGGAAAAATGCGAGACAGTAACGGCTGGATTAAAACGTTAATACCCTGTGCCAAAACAGTCCCTAAACCCATAATGGCAATATTTTTTCCCAGTCCATCTTTTTTTACCATATTAACCCTCGTCTTAGAAGGTGTGAAAGCGATCTGCGCTAAACCAAATGACCACAATCACCGTTCTGTTAGTTGAAATCTTTAATAATCTTTGCTGGTGAGCCAGCGATTATGCAGTTGCCCTGTTTGAAACTTTTTGTCACAACTGAACCAGCTCCTACCGTGACATTGTTTCCCAATTCAACGCCAGGCAAAATAACGGAGTTCATACCGATCCAGCATTTGTCACCGATTACTACTTTCGATCCAGGTAAGTGTTCTTCTGGATTCCTAGGATCATGATTGGCCGTAATAATTCCAACATTTGGTGCAATCCAAACGTCTTTTCCAATTACGAGTTGTTCAAATGCCTGAAAATAACAACCAGGTTGCTGCATAACATTTAATGAAGATGGGTCAATAGTTATCTTACTGCCGTCAAGTACTAAAGTATTTTTACCAACAGGAAATTTAATGTGCTGTCTTTTGAGTTGAGAATATCGCGATAGAGATTTTAGACACCAAACATACCCCATGCGCTTTTGTTCAAAAAACTTTCCGGTTAGATATTTTCTGTCGAAAAACAAAGACAAAATAGTTTTTAAAACTAAAGTAACGGGTCTAGAGTATGCAATTTTCTTTAACATTGTAAATCTCTACCTCTTATCAGATTGTTCTATCAGGAAAGGTGACTTCCTGGACCGTTGTTCGGTTCTTTTCAAAACGAGGAATTCCGAGGTTTTAATAACGAGCCCCATGAGAACAAAGCACTCTATGAACTGAAATATGCGTAGCGTCGATAGCTGAAATGTCATGATTACCTGTAGATACATGATGGTCCAAAAAAGACTGCAGGATGTTGAGTGCATCTTCTTATAGACGAGGCCATAAATAATGCCAAGAATTACCATGCCAACGGCGAGACCTATAGCTCCGAAGTTTGAATACATTGACCCAAACGTTTCCAAAGGAAACGAGGATCCATTGAGCTGATTGAATGGCATAGGCGGAACAATGCCATTCCTTCCCTGACAGATTGAATATAAATACGCACCGTCATCAACGGGGGGCTTATTAGGAAAAAGGCCAGATGGAATAAAAGCTGAAATTAACCCTAGAAATGACGAGCCGCCCCACAGTTCATGCAAATTGAAGTACTCAACAACTTTAACGTAGAAAGGCACATACGATTCACCAACAAGCGAACTGGTTAAGCCGGAAAAAGAGCTGGAAATAAAAGACAGCGGATCGTTTGCTAGACGATCGAATGCACCTTCTGCTCTTAGATCGGACAACACGAGAAAGAAAACAAGAATAGCAAGTAGTGCAAATATGATTTTCGGATTTAGAATGTCCGAAATGGTAATCTGCTTAAACATATAGTGATAAATAACAATGGCTTCAACAACCAAAATTAGCAGGGCTTTTCTGCCGCCAAGGCCACACATTAACCCAACCATAACAATAAGAATTATTACACCTAGATTGATAGGCTTCTCTCTGTCAATCCTTGAGGCAATAATTAAAAGACATCCATATTGAGCAAGCGAGAGTATCCAAGATAGAACATCAAGATCTCGAACCAGGTAGGTCCGAGACTGTAGATGAGAAATAAAATAAGCCAAGCCGCCAATTTTTCTCATTATTAAAGAAAAAGCGATAAGCCCAGCGATCACAAATAAATAGCCCCAAAACTTATAAGATGAAAGTTCAACTAAATCATTTGGCTGTCTTTGATTACCGCAAATTTCGTTTTTTGAAACAAGGCCGATACCTGCCATAACGCAATGATATGACAGTGTCTGAAGAACGACATACTTAAAAAATTCGCTGTCATTATTCAATGCATCAAATAAATATGCATTACCAACAGTTAGACAGTTTGCTTTGTCTGAATAATACACTATGGGAATAATTATTCCGACAATATACAAAAGCGAGAATATATTCTTTGGCCCAAACAAATCCTTCTTGTCATGAAATATCAAGAAAGTGATTAGAGGGAGTAGTGAAACAACGGCACATGCCCATCTCATCGTGCCGTCTCCTTAATATGGCAAAGACAGTTAGAATAACGGGTTCTTAAATGGGAGAAATCAGATGACTCTTTAAAGTAGGAAACTGCAGCTACTCTCTTTTGACTTAGGGTCTCTTCGCTGTCTTCAACAATTTGTTGAATTGCCTTTACCCATGGTTCTTCTGATACAAGCGGGATTGCGGCACCGGCATCGACGTGTCCATTAAAATCCCAAGGAGTTTGATCACTTACAAGCACGGGACATCCGGCTGACAAGGACTCCGCAATTACATGTCCATAGTTTTCGCTCATTGTAGGGAAGACAAAGCAGTCATAATTTGCGAAGGTTTTCGCAGCCTCACCCTGCCCGACCGTTCCTTTATATGACACCTTTATCGAACTTGGTAGTTCTTTCGCGGCGCAGAGACACTCGTCCCAATAATCGTGATCTTCAATTGGCCCGTAAATATCGAAAGTCAAATTTCCTCGGATTCCTGCAAGAATATCTATCGCCTTACGAAGATTTTTCTTGGGCACAATGCGCGAAATGAATACGAGCTTAGCGTCTCCTGGTTTCTTTTCTGGATGACTGTAATTTTCAGATGGCATGGAAGGCACGTTGGTTAGGAAGTAGCAGCGGTTATCTTTGCCAAAGTATTTCCTTATGCCCTCAAGCTCATCTTGACTCGTGTATTGAAAACTTATATTGCGAACTAGGCCCGAAGCGCGGAGGAAAGAAATATAGGGTAGTTTTTTATATTTCTTCTTCATTGCTCCGGGGCATAATTCACCCCTCGGAGCGAGAAGTACGGGGATGTTATTCTTCTTCGCAAGCATTAGACATGGCACTATGCAGTCTGCAAATAAACTTTGCAGATAGAGTACATCTGGCGCAACTTCATTCATTGCCTCGGCAAAGCCCTTATAGCAATATTCGGAATCGCTTAGATATTTAACTGAACAATTACCTCGATCGTTCCACCCGGGCTTAATGTCTTTATACGGTTCCGTTTCTCCCATGTCATGATTCTTAGCAACGATATAGCACTCATCGTCTTGCATAAGCGTGCAGAAGTTATTTACGCTAACCGGAGGCCCTCCGCATTTAACGCCGGGGAAAAATCCACCGGTAATGATTAAGATTTTCATTCTAATTACCTCTTGCTGAACAATGGGCTGGCGAATCTCTAAACTTCCTCGAAAAAGGTATCGGGGTTCTCGGGGTCGAAGGGCTCGTTCGCCCACATGACCGTCACGAGGTCCTCGGTGTCGGACAGGTTGGTGATGGAGTGCGTGTAGCCGGGGATCATCTCCACGGCGCGCATGTCGGAACCCGAGACCACGTACTCGTCGACGGGGAACGGGTTTCCATCGGAGTCCTCCCCCACCTTCCTCAGCTTGATGGAGGCGGTGCCGGAGACCACCAAGAACCTCTCCCACTTGCTCATGTGCCAGTGGTTGCCCTTGGTGATGCCGGGCCTGGACACGTTGATGGAGACCTGGCCGCGCTCCGGCGTGCGCAGGAACTCGGTGAACGAGCCGCGGTCGTCCACGTTGGGCCTGAGGCCGTAGGCGAAGTGACCCGGCTCGTAGTAGGACAGGAACGTGCTCCAGAGCTTCTTGGAGAAGGAGCCCTCGGAAAGGTCGGGCACTGAGAGCGTCTCGCGGCTGTCTCGGAAGCAGTCGAGAAGGTAGACGATCTCGCCCAGGGTCTTCACGTCGGTCTTAGGGACGTAGCAGAACTCGTCGCCCTCTACCCTCTCGAGCCCCTCGTAGCCGCAGCGGTGCTCACGCCCCAGCAGGGCGCCCAGCATCTCGTCGACCAGGTCGTCGATGTAGAGGAGCTCCAGTTCCACGCTGGGGTCGTTCACGGTATAGGGGCGGCCGTTGGCGATGGCGTCGCAGAACGTGGCCACGGCGGAGTTGTAGCGCGGGCGGCACCACTTGCCGTAGAGGTTGGGGAAGCGGTAGATGAGCACCGGGGCGCCGGTACGCTCGGAATACCCGCGGAACAGCCCCTCGCCCGCGAGCTTCGACTCGCCGTATACGGAGCCCTCGAAGCGGCCGGACAGGCTCGCCTGCGTGGAGCTGGAGAGCATGACGGGGCACTTGTTCCCGTGGCGCTCAAGCGCCTCGAGCAGCGTGGAGGCGAACCCGAAGTTGCCATCCATGAACTCGGATTGGTCCTTGGGGCGGTTGACGCCGGCCAGGTTGAAGACGAAATCGGCGCGGGAGCAATAGTCGTCGAGCTCCTCGGGCGTGGAGTCGATGTCGTACTCCATGACCTCGAGCGGAAGCAGGCTCGCGTATTTCTCGCGGCGGTCCTTACTGTCCCTTATGTTTTTCAGCGCACAGCAGAGGTTCTTTCCGACAAAGCCCTTAGCTCCAGTTACGAGAACACGCATTCCTTCGGAATTGCTATGCATCGAAAACCTCTTCGCTTTCAAGAAGAATTGGCTCGACATCGACGTCACGAAGGAAGACATATGGCTTATCGTAATGATGGAACTGATCGCGGACGACACGATCGCAGTTGCCGTCCTCCATAATCGTTACCGTGTCCTCAATCAAATCAAAACCTGCGTGAGCCATTACGCCGGCATAGGCCATATGCCTAATGTTGACTTCGGTCACCTTGAGCTCGCCGCGGGCATTTTCCTTAAGGTCGAACGACAAAATGCCATGCGCCGGGACGCCAAGTTTATTCTCAAGGTACTTAATGCACGAGTCGCAGAATTGATTAATGCGGTCATCGTCCAAGAAGCGCCCAAAATGGGTGTTTCCGGTAACATGCGACGGAGCGGTATTCGCCATTACATATTCAGCGCACTCAAGAGCAGCGCCCTTTACATATTCACCATCGTAATAAAGCATCTCGTTTGCCAGATGCCTTCCGGTCAAGAACTCACTAACCGTAAACTCTGGTATTGCAGCATTGATAAAAAGCCAACTTTTAAAGCTACTTAAATCATCAAGACGCAGCGAACCAAGCCCGCCAGTACCTTCAGTTGCTCTAATCCAGCAGGGAAACCCGATCTCGTTGGAGACCTGATCAAAGCGAGGGTCTTTTTGGGTTACCTTAATTGTCTTTGGGATGAAATCGGTACCTTCGAGCAAGTCGGCCATAACTGACTTATCACGAAGGCTCTCGGACAGTTTTTTACATCCCATAAAGACCGGACAAGGATATTTACCGGTCTGCTCGAAGTATGCGCCCCATTCAACAATCTCAGCTTCAGGCTGAACAAAGGCGTAATCAATTCCTTTTTCAGCGACAAGCTTTTCAATCCAAGGGAAATACTCCTCGGAATCGCAACGCGGGCAAACATAATGCTCGTCAAGCAAGCCGTCCATAAAGAAGCCTACGGCCTTTTTATCAATATCGCAGCCGATAATTCGATAATCAGGATGATTTTCCCTAAGAATCGTGGCGATTGAACGGGGCGTTAGGCCGCCGATTCCCGTAATCAGAACTGTTTTCATTACAGCTCACCTGCCAAACATTTCTGAACGTATTCAGCCGTTTTAATCTTTTCGATAGTTCCGGCAATATCGAGCCTTTGGGTATTGTGGCTCGTATAGCTTTCATCTGCCTCCGTGCGAACATTGCCCTCGACAAAGAACTTGTCGTAATTAAGATCGCGGGTGTCTGCATGGACGCGGTAATAGTCACCCATATCCTCGGCGCGTAGACGCTCTTCGCGCGTCATTAGCGTCTCATAGAGCTTCTCTCCATGACGGGTGCCGATAACTTTCGTTCCAGTTTTACCGAACAGCTCCTGAACCGCTTCGGCCAAATCGCCAATTGTTGAAGCATCAGCCTTTTGAATAAACAGGTCTCCCGGATTTGCATGTTCAAACGCAAAACAAACAAGGTCAACGGCCTCATCAAGATTCATAAGGAATCGCGTCATATTGGGATCGGTGACCGTTACGGGGTTGCCAGCGCGAATCTGGTCAATGAACAGGGGGATTACCGACCCACGAGAACACATGACATTGCCATATCGAGTGCAACAGATGGTCGTACGACCTGCGCCATTACGCGCATTTGCGTAAATAATGCTCTCCATCATGGCCTTAGATTTGCCCATGGCGTTAATGGGGTATGCAGCTTTATCCGTAGAAAGACAAACAACCTTTTCAACGCCCTCGGCAATAGCTGCATGCAGAACGTTATCAGTTCCAATAACGTTGGTACGAACGGCCTCCATAGGGAAGAACTCACAGGAAGGGACTTGTTTTAGAGCTGCTGCATGAAAGATGTAGTCGACTCCATGCATTGCATCTTGAACGCTCTGCGGATTACGGACATCTCCGATATAAAACCTTACGCGTTTAGCAAGCTCCGGAGCCTGTGCCTGGAGCTCGTGGCGCATATCATCTTGCTTCTTCTCGTCGCGGGAGAAGATGCGGATCTCCCCAATGTCAGAGTGGAGAAAATGTTTGAGGACGGTGGATCCAAAGGAACCCGTGCCGCCTGTAATCATTAATGTTTTGCCGTTAAATGATGCACTAGTCAACATTCAAACGCTCCTTAATCATTTTGTAAGATTGATTAGCGGTGTAGTGCTTTATGAAATAGTCATAAGCGCGAGCGCCCATTGACTTGGTATCTGCTTGTTCAATTTGCTCACAAGCGCGAATTAGATTCGCTGGATCATCGCTCGTGCATGCAATTCCAAAACCATTTTCCTCAGCTATTTTTCCAACGTCTGTTGCTGTATCAGTTGCAGCAATATAGGGAATTGACGCCTGCATGTAGGAAAGGGTACGGCAAGGATAATTCGGAATGGTAAAGCGATAGTCAAGTAGAACCAAGCCAACATCCGACGCAAGAAGCAAGCTATCGAAGTCTTCCCTACTTAAATAAGGCAGAAGCTTCATGAAACGAGGCTTCTCTTCATTCACAAAATTCTCTAGTAATTTTCGATCAGTGCCAGATCCAGCAACAACGAAATAGCGCTTTCCCTCTAATTCGTTTAGCCGAAGAGCTTCAACAAACCAATCGATAGCCTGAGGTTTTCCGAGACTACCACCATAAACATATATAGGGAGATCAGCGGGAAGGCCGAATTTCTCTCTTAATGCCGTGCGATCAAACGCATTTTTGCTTACAGGAGTTAGGGAATTAGGGTTTACCTCTACTTTATTCGGCTCAAGATAAGGCTCATGCATTAAAAGGTAGCGCTCATTTGCGGGCGACATGCAACCAATATAATCTGCGACTTTATAAGTTTGTTTTTCAGTATGCTTAAAGTAGCGATAAATGAACCCTTTAATGCCTGTGGTGCAGAGCATCCCAAGGTCAATTGAGTTTTGTGGAAAGATATCCTTAAGCAGGAGATAGGATTTTGCCGCACTTTGCTTTTTCAACCATAAGATGACTCCGTAAAAAGTAGTTGGTGGTGTGGTAAATAGAACAAGATCGAAGCTGCTAGGATCAAAATTCCTAGCAATTTCACGCTTGAAACAATAACCAACTGTTAAATAAGAAAAACCCTTTTCGATTAATCCGCACTTGGTTACGTTTCCAATAGACACATGGAGGACATCGATACCGTATTTAGTTTCAAGGTATGTGCCTTTTCCGAGTCGCCTTTCAGAAGGAACGACAACGGAGACAGAATGCCCGTTATTTACAAACTCTTTTAGAAGATCGGCGTAAATACTCTGATGCTCCAGCTCCCCCAATGACGTTGAAAGGCTTATAGCAATAACGTTCATTTTAGATAATCCCTGATTGAATATGATTCAGCCATACTTACAGTGGGCGCGCAGTGATGAAATAACCCGAGCGATCGGCACTCTTGAGAATTTCATTGCCATATACAGGCTTTATGTCACTATGCCGAATCAGTACGTCAGGTTCTTCTTGCTGAATTCGTAGGTATTCCTTGTAGTCGTTTTCATCAACGATGTAACGAATCTCAGCTCTTCTAGGCTCATTGATTTTTGTAAAGCTGGGGGCTTTACCGCAGCCAATGGAAATTACCATTCCCATATAGTCATAACCCGAGGAAAGCGGCACGAGATCGGAGCCAATAGTGTCGCCACCCATTCGGGCGCCGATTTCCATAAAACGAATGTCGCCATCTTTGGTGATGCGGAACTCGGGATGGACTGCTCCGTATTCAATCCCCATTGAAGCAAAAGCTTTGTAGAGTGTCTGCTCTACCTTTTCATACATTGCGGGAGCAATATTTGCAGGCTGTACGTGACCACGCTCGACGAAATGGGGGGCGCCGGTGGTGTGCTTTTCAGTAATTGCAAGCAGCTTATACCTACCTTCATAAGCAATGCTCTCGCCGCTGTATTCAGGTCCTTCAACAAACTCTTCAAGGATTACTTTTTTAACTTTCGACCAGCTGAGAGCATACTCAACGCCGGTCTCTAACTCGTCGGCGTTATTGATTTTCATGACGCCGCGACTGGAACTTAAATCAATCGGCTTAACGATAAGCGGGTAGTTAAATCCATCCGCAATACCGGGCGTGAAAGAGTCTTCGATCAATACAAATTGAGGACCTTCGACGCCAGCATCGCGCATAGCACATCTCATAAGATACTTATTTGTGGCAATCTCTTCTGTTTTGGGAGAATTGCACGGAATTCCAAGTTTCCTTAAAAGATAGTTCATAGGATGCATAGCAAGCTCTGACGCAATGGATGCAACTCCGCATGGATCCACCTTCTTTACCTCGTTCCAGAGCGCATCGTAGTCCATAATATTGACATCGTGGTATACATCAGCAGTTTGTTCACCGATGGCGCCGGTTTTCCATCCAAAGACATGGGTCTCATACCCTAGCTCCTTGGCACGTACGATAAGAGGATTCTGGTACTCATTGGTTCCCAGAATTACAAGTCTGTTATTCATTGCCTGCAACCCCTTGGATAAACTTAGGCATATTCTTGTCTGTTCCGTAATCGACTAGGTATTCCGGCCTTTGAACATCGCGAACGATATGTAGACCGCCCTCTTCAGTCACACTTGGGACGCCAATATCGTCCTTTTTAAAAACCTTGTAGAAAGTATTGAAGAGAATTTTTACGTCACCGAGAAAAGTGATGTTCTGGACATAGTCGACGTCCATTGCAAATCGCTCATTCCAGTGAAGCAGAGCACGGCCGTTAACTTGAGCTAAGCCGGTGATTCCACCCCTTACGGAATGACGGAGACTTTCCTTTTCGGTGTAATAAGGGAGATAAAAAGGATACAAAGGCCTTGGACCGATGAGGCTCATATCCCCCTTAAGCACATTAAAAAGTTCGGGCAATTCATCCAGGCTGGTATTTCTTAAAAAATTGCCGAAAGAAGTGAAGCGCTCGGTATCGGGAAGCAAATCGCCATTAGCGTCTCGAGCATCGCTCATTGTCCTAAACTTAATCATCTCAAAGGTCTTCTCATTAAGACCAGTTCGCTTTTGCTTAAAGAAAATCGGGCTACCGAGTTTGATGCGAACAAGAAGGCAAAGAACAATGAGAAGCGGCGAGATAAGAATTAAGCCACCTAACGTAAGAACAAAATCTAATAGACGCTTAACATATCGAGCATAAATCCCTTTATTTACGCCATACGTCTGTTCTAGCTGAATCCAGTTTTGCAAAGACCCTCCCTCATTAACCTTATTAAAAGTTTGATTACTCAAAACAACGCCTAATCACTTCGATGATTACGTCCTGCTGCTCGGGAGTCATCTTGTTGTCGGAGGGCAGACAGAGACCACGATGGAAGATGTCGGCGCCCACATCCAAAGGCAAGCCATCTGCGCCCGTTGCACCGCCAGAAATATACGCATTGGTCTTAGCTCGGCCATTGCCCTCACGCGTTACGAAAGCATTCATACGATAAATAGGCTGCATGTGCATGGGTTTCCAGATGGGACGGCCCTCGGCATTGATGGCGGCAATTGCCTCAAGAATCTCTGTGGGGCAGCTCTTACCAGGCTCGCTTACGTAAAGCGCCTCACTCTCGCCACGAACCTGTTTGCACATCGCTTCGGGATCAATCAGCAAGCAAGAAAGCCAAAAGTTTGGCTCACAAACGTTGGGGTCGTAGGGGTTCATGCTCACTGGCAGACCCTTGAAGCCCTCTTTGTAACGCATGTAAATAGCCTTCTTTTGGGCAATATGCTCCTCCAGGTACGGAATCTGGCCACGCACGACACCGGCAATTACGTTGCTCATGCGATAGTTATAACCAAGCTCCTCATGCTGGTACCAGGGAGCGGCCTCGCGCGACTGGGTCGACCATTTGCGCGTTTTATCAGCCGCCTCTTTGCTGTCCGTCAAAAGCATGCCGCCGGCGGATCCGGTAATGATTTTATTGCCGTTAAAGCTAATGGCGCTGATGTCACCAAACGTACCAGTCTGACGACCCTTATACGTGGCACCAAGTGACTCAGCAGCATCCTCAACAAGGACAGCCCCGTGCGCATCGCAAATTGAACGAAGTTCTTCAACTTTGCCAGGAGTGCCGTAAAGATGCGCCGCCACAACAACTTTGGCAGTCGGATGCAGCTCAAAAGCCTTCTCCAGGGCGACAGGATCCATGTTCCAAGTGTCACGCTCAGTATCGATAAATACGGGGATGCCGCCTTCGTAAACAACTGGGTTCACCGTGGCGTCGAACGTCATGTCACTGCAAAGGACCTCATCACCGGGCTTAATTCCAGCGAGCTTCATGGCAAGATGCAGTGCAGAAGTACCGCAAGAAAGGGCAACGGCATAGCCGCAACCAATCTTTTCGGCCATCTGGCGTTCGACTTCGCTGATATTCTCCCCTACCGTCGACATCCAGTTAGTCTCGTAGGCTTCGGTGATGTATTTAAGCTCATCGCCATGCATGGTCGGCGAACTAAGCCAAACCTTGTTCTCGAAGGGTTTAATGTCCATCTTGGTTCCTTATCACTAATCGTTAAACTGTGGATGATACGTAGGTACAACCTCAGCGAGCACAGACTTAACCGTATCGTTATCCTTGTCGAGGCAGTCATGAAGCTTCTCGAGCTTGTCTTTGATCTCTTCCATCTTGTCGGCCTCGGCTGTGGAAATGCGAATCTCGGAATGCTCAGTTGGCAAGAGTTGCTCGTTGTCCATAAGGAGCTCCTCGTACATCTTTTCGCCAGGACGCAGGCCGACTTCTTTAATCTCGATGTCTTTGCCAGGCTTAAGACCACTAAGCGTGATGAGGTTCACGGCAAGGTCATAGATCTTGACCGGTTCACCCATGTCCAGAACAAAAATCTCACCGCCATGTGCCAAAGCACCGGCAGTAATGACCAGTTTGCTTGCCTCGGGGATGGTCATGAAGTAACGCGTAATGTCCTTGTGCGTAATGGTGATGGGACCGCCTTCGCGAAGCTGACGCCTAAACAGCGGGATAACCGATCCGTGACTGCCCAGAACATTGCCAAAGCGAACAGCCGTAAAGATGGTCTTACTGTTTGCCGCGTAATACTGAACGATCATCTCGTCCATACGCTTGGTGGCACCCATTACGTTAGTGGGATTAACGGCCTTATCGGTAGAAATCTGTACGTAGTGGCTGCACTGATATTTATCAGCAAGACGCACGACGTTGAGCGTGCCAAAAACGTTATTCTCAATTGCCTCGCGGGCATTGTGTTCCATAAGAGGAACGTGCTTGTGGGCTGCAGCGTGGAAAACAACTTGAGGATGGTACTTCTCAAAGACCTTGGTAATCGCTGGGAGATGCGTAATGGAGCCGATATAGACTTGAATATCAGTGCCTTGATCACGAGCGGTCTTAACGATGTCGTGATACAGCTCGTAGGTAGTGTTCTCGTAAATGTCGAACAACACGATTTGCGCAGGCTTTGCCGGAAGCAGCTGACGTACAAGCTCTGAGCCAATAGATCCGCCGCCGCCCGTGACTAAAATGCGCTTACCGGTAACGTAACCCATCTGGTTAAGGTCAAGCGACTTCTCTTCTCGAGAAAGCAAGTCGCTGATCTCGACCTCACGAAGGGCAACCCTGCCTAAACCATCCTGCGGAATATCGCGAACATTGGGGAGTGTGAGGACCCTAAGACCTGTCTTCATGCACAGGTCATAGATACGCTGACGCTCTTCATGTGTGGCGCTCGGTACGGCTACGACAATCTGCTCTGCCTCGCAATCGTGTGCAATAGCGGGAATGTCCTCGCAGGTGCCGTAAACCTTAATATCGTGAATGCGCTGGTTCTGCTTATTGGGGTCGTCGTCCACAACGGCAACGGGATCACCGATCATATCGGGGTCTCCGTTGAGCATGCGTTTAATGGTTAGCGAGCCGGTCTCGCCTGCACCTACGATGAGCGTACGCGGTAAATGCGCGTCGGACTTGCTTTTAAAACGCCAGAGCTGACTGCCATACATAGCGCGAATACCAAAACGGCCACCACCGCAGATAATGACCAAAATGGCCCAAGCCATGACATCCTCGCGAAGCGACATGCCCTTGCCAAAGAGTGCGTTAAAAATCACATCGCCGATAATCGAACCGACAGTTACCGCGGCAACAATACGTCCGGCTTCGGAAATGCTCGCATAGCGCCACAGGCTGCTATACATGTGGAAAAACCAAAATACGATGACGTTGATAACCGCGAGCACAGTAACTGCCGGGAAAGCGCCCGCAGCCCCGCTAAATGATGCCCAATGCTGCGTTCCCCACGATGCGATAAACACCGCGAAATAGGTCGCAGCAAAGTCATAGGCCATCAGCGCATACGGTTCGAAGGCGCTCAGCTTACCCTTTTGCTTTGCACTCTTGGATTCAGTGTTCAAATTAGCTCTTCTCTTCTCTATTAATCCCGTTGTCTACGTCCCCGCCCCCGGGGATCCTCCCTGTCCCGTTAAACAGTTGCCCGTAATTAGGCAATCGCCTTTTTAAGGTTTCGCATTGCGCGCTGCTCGGCCGAAAGCACGGCAAGGCCAACGCGCGTAGTCACGCGTCGGCCACACAGGTCGAGCTCCAAATAAGCAGTGCTCTTGCGTCTGTTAATGGATTTGATAAGGCCTTCGTGGCCCAGCAGCGGACCAGCCGTCACTACGACCTGGTCGCCGTCTTTTAAGGCCTCGCTCATGGGCACTACGCGGTCTCCCGCATGAGTAAAGCTTCCAATAAGCTGGACCTCTTCTTTTGCCAGCGGCACAAACTGACCGTCCTGGGATAGCACCCGGGCAAAGTCGTCCATGCGCAGCAGAAACTGTTGCACGATGCGGGGATCTGCCGTGTCGCAGATAAGATAACCGGGAAAAAGCGGCTTGGTCGTATTGACCCATTCGCCGTGTACCTTTATCTCGGTTTGAAATTGGGGATAAAAGAGCTCCTGAATGGCGTCAGCCGGCACCACGTGCTCAATGCGCTCGCGCATTACATTTTCGCGACCATTAATGACCTGGATCACGTACCACACGAGCACCACCCCCTTGCTGTCTTACGTGTGGCTCACGGGGTTTAGGTATGGCTTCGCCAGGGCGCTTGTGCGCGAAGGCGCTCTATATTCAAACCCTGAGCCCAGTTAGACAAGCGCGTGGCTCTGCCCCACCGTGAACGGTATGTATAAGTGCAGTTGCTAGAGTCGCGGATGTGTATCGCAAAATGACCGCGACCCCAGCTGGCTGCGTGCGATCCAGTCAAGCGGGAACAAAACTGAATCGCACGCAAACAGCTGTAAGGCTGCTGCGATGAGTCATGGAATATCGAATCGAAAGAACAGCTTGCCCGTAGACAAGCACAAAGTCATTCGATGCGATACGCATGACGACGCTATTGGAGTTCGTGGTGTTTCTGGCACCGCCGTTACGGCCGGATGCTGATCGACCCTGCGCTTTGCGGCTTGCTGCAGCCGTGAACACAGTTGAACCCATGTAACAATAGTTATCCTAGCACAGCAGGTAGCCCATACGTTTTGGGGTGTGTTTAGCAACATATTGGTTATTTGCCGTGGTTATGGGAGATATTGTGCCGTCTTGCACACATTACCGCAGGTTTATAGGGGTGTGTTGGTTGGTGAGCACTGCCTGAGTTGTATTACTGGCGGCGTGAATTGCTCAAACTATTATGTTTTGGCTAACAAACTTTGTACAAAACGGGGAGGTAATTGCGCAACTTTTTACAGGTTGATGCGAGCGTCACTATGGATTGTGGCGTGGACACGTATGAAAAAAGGCCTTCGAAAAACCGAAGGCCTTTGCATTCACGATGGTGGAGACGAGGGGGATCGAACCCCTGACCTCTTGACTGCCAGTCAAGCGCTCT
>OLSO01001551.1_pt1 | contig 17182 bp, 14 predicted proteins | sample 1672441 | NCBI WGS metagenome assembly OLSO01 (sample SAMEA3136686, study PRJEB25190) | human gut metagenome | biome: human gut; feature: human-associated habitat; material: faeces | place: Austria | collected 2013 | reverse complement strand
TGAGCTATTTTTTTATCCATTTTTAAGTGTTGCACTTAATATGATAATTCATCATCGATTATTTCAGATACTTGTTTCCGAGTATAATTAGTATCAAAAAAATTTTTAACTTCTTCTACAGCACGTTTAACGTCTTTTAATCTATATAATAAACTATTACCTGTTTGCATTGTTTCTATGCCAAATTCTTTTACTACTGGCTTTAATATAAATCTATCTGATTCTATTTCAAACATTTTTAATATAGAATTCCTATCAATAAACTCATTCTCTTTAATAGATATATTGTCGATATCGGCTTTTTTATAAAAAATATATATACCTTTAAAATCATATTTTTTCCTCAAAATACTTTTATAATGATTAAAAATTCTTACTTGTTTAACATTACGTGCCTTTACTATATCTCTACTAAATATATTTTCATATACATACTGAGCAGTATAATGTTCTTCATAAAATTTCTCTACTTCTTCGATTGCTGCTTGCAAATCTTCAATATTATAATATGTTTTATTACCATTAGTTTTAGTTCTTATATTAAATTTAGATACTACATCTACAATATAATCTTGAGTTGTTTCTAGTTTCTTAAATGTATTTTCTCTGTCTAAGTAATTACTATTTATATCTTCAATTTTTTGTTTTAATTTATCTATATCAGTTTTTTCATAACAATTGGTTGCCCCCTTGAATTCTTTTCTAGTTTGTAATAATATACCTCTGTATTTACGAGGTATAGTAACAGATTTTATTTTGTATTTATTTAAGAGAGGATAACCAAATAATTCTACTACATAAGGACAACTATAATGTTTGTTAAAAAAATCATTAGCCTTTTCTATAATTTCTTCTATATCTGATAATTTATAATATTTACGCCTATCAACAGTGTTTTGTTCAACTTTATAAATAGACATAATTGATGGAAAAACATTCATAGAGCTGCACTCAAGCTTTTTCATAGCTGTCTCTTTATCTATAAATTCATTTAATATTTTACCTTTAGCTATGCTCATATTGAATCCTCCTGTTACTAATTATCTTTCATTGACACAGCAATTGCACCTACAATGTCAATCATATCAGCCACACTTTCAGTTATACTTTTTAAATTTAAATATGCCTCTGATGATTTTACAGATGAATCTCCTCTTAAAATCATTAAAAGTTGAGAGCTATGTTGACCCATAATATTTTTAAGATACCCCTTCTTTATAAGGTGATTAGTAAATATATGTCTTCCAATATGACTTCCCCAAGATTTAATTCTATATTCATCTGCTAAAGATGCTTTATTAAGTTTTTTGTCTACAAACTCTATGAAATCCCATTTTAACTTATGAAATTCTTTCTGATACACTTGTGCTGTCATTGGTTGTCCATATGAATCCAAAAACAAGGCATTAAAATGTTTTCTTTTTTGATTATTATTTAATTTTTCAATATGCTCATCCCATATATCAAATAATTCTCCATTAAAATTAAATACTGGCTGACCCTCACGAGGTTTTTTTACTTGTGAATATCTTGTATCTATATCTCTATCAGCAAATAGTTCATCTTGTCTATCTTGAATAGATACAGTCACGTAGTTTTTTGCTCTATTTAGTTCTACTGAGTCTATAGTAAGATTTACTATCTCACCTTGTCTTAATCCACCACAGATTTGAAGAATAACCCCTAGAGCTATATTAGAATATTTATCTCTTGCAAGCTTAACAAACGAATGCCATATATCCTCATCCATATCTTTAAGTATTTGAGAACTAACTCTCTCTTGGTCTGGATACTCTATAACATACTGTGGATTACCTACAAATGGATTAACCATTTGCCATCTAACTTGATTTCTTTTATCATTAGATTTTATTGGAACAGGAATGTTTTCTATTTTAGCATCCTCACCTGTAATACCTAATTTATATAAATAATCATAAAATTTAAGTAATATATTTTCTTTATCTTTAACTGTTTTATAAGAGTTATCGTTACGCAAAGAGTTAAGGAATTCAGCTAAATGATATAGGTTTAGTTTATATAATCCATTTTCTCTTAATATATCAAATATTTTATTATATCCAAGCGATATTTCATTATTTATATAGTTTAAAAAATTAGTGATAACTCGTGCTTCTTTTATTTTACTGTTATCTGACATGGAACCGCATACTGTTTTTAGATATGATGTTAGTTGAGATGGTATCCAAGCTTCACTATTAGGATACTGTCTAACTATTATAACTTCTTTTCTTTCTTTATTTTGATATTTAGAAAAATCTCTTATTGTTATTGTCTTCAACTTATATTTCATCGGAATCATAAAGATATTACCGATATCGTTAAAATCTAGGTTTGTTTTCATGATATTATTCCTCCAATCACTATAAATCTAATTTCTTACTCTCGCCCTTCGCTACGCTACGGTTGAGCTCTCGGTTAGTTGTGTTGTCGGTAGTTGTTTGTTACCATATATATACTATATATTTTGATGTTTTGTTTAATTGTAGCATACCTTAGACAAAATTTCATTATAGTATTACCAATATTTAAGAACTATTTTTTATTATTTTGTACTAAGTTTATATAGATAAGGAAAAAGGAAATTCATACCCAGATATTACGCTTTTGCCCCCTTTGGCTAGGTTATTAAGAGTAGATTTAAATACTTTACTATCATTTAATGATGAGCTTAATGATTATGAGATTGGAAAATTTATAAATGATTTAGCTACTATTGTTGAAACAAAAGGATATGATTATGCATTTAAAATAGCAATAGATAAAATATATGAGTATCCAAACTGCTATAAATTAATTTATTCAGTTTCATATTTTTTACAAGGTGCGTTGTGTTTGTATTGTGTAGATGATAAAGATAAATACGAAAATGAAATTGAAAAGCTCTTTATTCGTGTAAGCAACTGTGATGACTTAGAACTTGCAAATAATATAAATTCATTATTAATTTCTAAATATATTCAGAGAAAAGATTACAACAGTGCGCAAATGTTAATTGATAAATTACCAAATGTATCAATTAATAAAAAACAACTTCAAGCAAATTTATATATTAGTCAAGATAAATTAAACGATGCTTGTGAAATTTTAGAAAAAGAAATTCTTTTTATGGCTAACTCAATCCAAAGCTCTCTACTTAATTTACTTGATATCGCTTTGAAACAAAATAAATTTGATTATGCACTAATTTATTCAAACAAAATAAAACAAACAACTGAAATATATAATTTATGGGACTATAATAAATATGTTGGCGACTATCAAATAGCCATGGAAACCAAAGACACAAAAAAGATTATAGATACATTAAAATCTATGTTCAATTCTATTAAAAATCCTTGGACATTAAATGACTCACCACTTTATAAACATATTTATAATAACCCAAAATCTAATTATAGCAATAATAAATTTGGACAAATTTTTATAAATAACATAATTAAAGAACTTGAATATAGTGATGAAATAGACTTTTTAAAAAAAGAACCTGAATTTATAAAATTATTAAATGAATATAAAATCAAAAAAGGATACTAATCATAGTATCCTTTTTTATTATGATGCTTTACTTTCTTCTTCTAATTCTGGTTTTTTCTTAGTCATAACCGCATATACAGGTAATCCTATTAATGTTACTATAACTCCACCTAAAGAAATCATCGAACTTTTCATACCAGCTAAGAATAGTTGATCTATTACAACGAATAAACCACTACAAATAGATATTATTGGTATTACTGGATAGAATGGAACCTTATAAGGTCTTTTTAAATCTGGTTGAGTTTTTCTAAGTTTTATAACACCTATGAATGTTAATGTATAGAATGCCCATATAGCAAACATAGATAAATCACTTAATAAGTTAAATTGTCCTGATAATGCATATATCACAGAAAGTACGACCATAAATAGAGTTGCATTTGCAGGAACTCCATTTTTATTTAATTTACCAAACGTAGCTGGTAAAAGTTTTTGATTAGCTAATGTGTAAGGTATTCTTGGTCCAGTTAAAAGATATCCGTTTAGACATCCAAATACTGATACTAATATACCTACATTTATTAATTTACCACCAACAGGCCCAAATATTTTTTCAGCTACTATAGATGCTGGTGAAGCGTATTGAGCTAATTCACTTGCAGGTAATACCCATAAGTATGCTAAGTTTATAACTACATTAATAGCCATTACTATAGATAACCCACCTATTATAGCTTTTGGTAAATCTTTGCCTGGATTTTTCATTTCTCCAGCAAGAGCACCTACGTTTATCCATCCATCATAAGCAAATAGTATTGCAACAAGTAACTGACCTATAACACCCATTGGTCTTATTCCTTCAGCTACTAAAGGATTCATTATTGGGTTATCTCCGCTCCCTTTTATAAATCCAAATACTATTATTAATCCAAGAGGAATTAACTTACATACAGTAGATACTGTTTGTATAGCTCCACTTGTTTTAGAACCGAATGTATTTAATATTCCTATTAATAGTATTACTCCAATAGTCATTGGCATTACTAAAGAAGAATTATTTAAAAGTAATGCAGCTTGTTGCCCAAACATAACTGCTATAGCAGCTGCTGTAGCTGGGAAAAATAGTACTGTTTGCATCCAACCTGTTAAGAACCCTAACTTTTTACCGTATATCTCTTCAATATATACCATCATTCCGCCTGTTTTAGGGATAGCAGCTGATACTTCTGCAGCAGTAAGACCTGCAGTTATTGTCATTATACCTGCTATAATCCATGCTAATATTCCAAGACCAGGAGCACCTCCTGTTAATGTGTATACCGCTTGAGGTTTAAAGAACACCCCACCACCTATAACCATACCTACAACAGTAGATAAAGCTGCGGCTATACCTAAGTTTTTTTGCAGTTGTTTATTTTCCATAAACTATGTTCCTTTCGCATATTATTTTCTTTTGTTTTATTTTAGTCACTCTACTTAGTATATAGGTTTCTCTTGTTTATTCAAGCTGTATTTTAATCCCTAAAATGGTAATTTATGTATATAGATAGATTTCTTATAATAGTCATCTCTTTTTATATCAAATCAAAAAAGTTTTTCTAAAAAATTATATTCAGGTAAATAATTAAAACATGTAAATGAAAACTGTCCATTCATCGAATTTGGTTTTACTCTAGACATGCTTATAAATATTGCATTGCCTACATTTTTCCTAATATCCACAATATTTTCGCTTCCATAAGAATCTAAAACTAAAATGATATTAGGTGTTTGCCACCCCTTATAACTGTGATATGAGCATACTTTTAGTCTGCCTGTTCCGCCTCTAAATTTCCATTTTTCATTTCTTCTATTTTTTTCGTTTTTCTTTTTATTCATATCATATACATGAGATACTTTTATTCCTTTATCCATAAAAAATTTTACAATATCTACACCTGTATTTTCGTTTGTAGTTAAAATAGTTATATCTTCTAATTTATTATATTCTAACAGTTCTTTTATTTTTAAATCAATTCTATTTAATTTATCTTCTTTAGAATCTGTATTAGAATTTATCCACTTTATACTTATAAGTAAACTTATTTGATTAGAATTACTTTTAGGAGTCAATATATTTTCTTCATGTATGCCTAATTCTTTGCGTACAAGTTCTATTTTTTCAACTGTCTCTTTTGGTAGCCTATATGAAATTTTTAAATATCCAGGTTTTCCTTTAAATCCTATGTTTTTTATCTGTTCACTATCTTCAATCCATATTCCATGTTCATATATATCTTGTGATTTATCATATACAATAAATAATTCGCCTTTTTGAGTATAAAATTTTTTAAGAAATCTGATCCAATCTCCTCTAAAATCTTGTCCTTCATCTATCAATATATAATCATACTTAAATTCATCTTTTAATGGGTTTAACTCCATAAATTTTTCAATACATTTAATCCAATCTTGTGTAAAATCATAATCTTTATTATTATAAGTATATAATTCACTATATGGAAGTTTTATACAATATGATGCTGCTACAATTTTTAGAAATTCATGAAAATATAGTACACTTAAATTGTCTTTCAATTTACGTCTATCATCTAATCCAAATTGTTGACTACACAAATCTTTTAGGTAGTGTCTTAGTGTTATGTTATAAGTCAAAATAAGTACACGATAATCTTTTTTCAATGCTCTGGCAGCCTTTTCAGCTAAAACTAGTGATTTGCCTGCTCCAGGCACTCCTCCCCATCTACGTATAGAATTTTGTTTTAAATTTGCTAAGTCTGATTGTTCTTTAAATAGTTTAAATGGCTCTTTTCTTTCATAATTATAATCTGCACATTGTAAATTTTTAATTAATTGATGTACCATATTTTCTAACATATTGTCTTTATTATACTTTGATTCTTTAACTGTAAGTGCCCATGTATATTGTGTCTTATTGAGTGTTTTATTTATATCATTTATTTTATCTATATCATCATCTGTCCAAATTTTAGTGTATGTATTATTTGTACAAAATTCTAAAGCTTTTTCTTTAGATGGCCCGTGAAAATATACGACTGTCTCAATATATCCATAATAATCATTATTTTTAGAAACAAAATCTTCACTATTATTTAAATCAGATTTAAGGATGCAATTTTTATAAGTTTCAACTTGTTCTACCGGATCTTTTTTATGTAATCTTCCATCTGTACCTTTGATATACCCTCCAGATTTATAAATATCTAAATTTAGATTCCAATCCTTGACTTCAATAATTATAACGCCTTTTTTAGGATTAAGTAATATAAAATCTGGTTTTATAGAGTCTATGTGAGGTTGTTCAAATACTGTCCATCCATCAAATCTAGGACTGTATTTTAAAACATTTAATAACTTTTCTTCTCCCTCAGTTCTTTTATCTCTTGGATTAATATTTTCAAATATAATTGCTGACATATAATCCGCTCCCCTCCGTAATAGATTTATGATTTAAACAACAATATTTGTAAATACCTATCATTTTAATTACAATTCTTACTAAGATAAACTGTCTATAAAGTATATTTTTAATAACTAAATATTATGTCTAAATTAATTAAAATTTATAAAATTGCTTCTTACTTTGAATATTTTCTAAATAATTGGAAATAATATTTTAAGATATACTAACGATAATAAAAACATAACTACTTATTAAATTTTAATACAATAATTACTACTATGTTTCGCCAAATAAAGATTTTTTTATAATATTACTATTTTATATATCTTGTATACTAAATTCTGTTATGATATAATAACTTGGTTATAATAAGAAAAGGAGATTTTTATATGTCAATTAAACATAAAATAATAAATATTGCCGTAATTGCCCATGTCGATGCCGGAAAATCAACTTTAGTTGATGCTTTCTTATCTCAAAGTGGTGTATTTAGAGCAAACGAAGTAGTAAAAGAATGTGTAATGGATAGTAATGACCTTGAAGCTGAAAGAGGTATAACAATATATTCTAAAAACTGTTCTATAAATTATAAGGATTACAAAATAAACATAGTAGATACTCCAGGACATAGTGACTTCTCATCAGAAGTAGAACGTGTTATAAAAACAGTTGATACAGTTATATTACTTGTAGACGCTTCTGAAGGGCCAATGCCTCAAACAAGATTCGTTTTACAAAAATCATTAGAATTAGGTCTTAGACCAATATTATTCATAAATAAAATAGATAAAAAAGACCAAAGAGCTGAAGAAGTTGTTGATGAAGTATTCGATTTATTCGTAGACTTAAATGCAACTGATGAACAATGTGAATTCCCAATAATCTACGGTATAGCTAAACAAGGTATAGCAAAAAGAGAAATGGATGACGATAGCACAGACTTATCTCCATTATTCGAAACTATAGTTGACCATGTTGAAGCATATCCAGATTATGACGACAAACACCTTCAACTTCAAATATCTGCACTTGCATACGATGACTATGTAGGTAGACTTGGTATAGGTAGAGTTTACAAAGGTACTGTTAAAAGTGGGGAACAAATATCTGTATGTAAATCAGGTTCTGTAGTTTCTAGAGGTAAAATATCTAAATTATCAGTTTACGAAGGATTAAAACAAGTTGAAGTTAATGAAGCTGGTAGTGGTGAAATAGTTGTTATAGCAGGTATACCTGATATATCAATAGGTGAAACTATATGTGAAGTTGGAAACGAACTTCCAATGGAAATGATACACATAGAAGAACCTACTCTATCAATGAACTTCCTAGTTAATGATTCTCCATTCGCTGGTAAGAGTGGTAAATTCGTAACTACAAGACACTTAAAAGATAGATTAGAAAAAGAACTTGAAGTTAATGTTGGTCTTAAAGTTGAACCAATGGACACTACTGACGGATACAAAGTAAGTGGTCGTGGTGAGCTTCACTTATCAATATTACTTGAAAACATGAGACGTGAAGGATACGAAATAGGTGTATCTAAACCAGAAGTTTTAATGCACAAAACTGAAGATGGTAGAGTTCAAGAACCAATCGAAAAAGTTATAATAAACTGTCCAGAAGTTTACTCTGGTACTGTAATAAACAAAATGAACTTAAGAAAAGGTATGATGGAAGCAATGTCTATAGAAGGAGATTATGTAAAAATCGAATTCTCTGCTCCAACTCGTGGACTTTTAGGATACAGAAGTGAGTTCATAAATGATACTCGTGGTGAAGGAAACATGGTAAGATCTTTCGCTAGATACGAAGATTACAAAGGTGAAATACCAACAAGAAACAACGGAGTTTTAATAGCTCAAGGTGCTGGTACAACTATGGCTTACGGTCTTAACGCACTAAGCGAAAGAGCTCAAATGTTCGTTGAACCAGGTGTTGATGTTTACGAAGGTATGATAATCGGAATGAACTCAAGACGTGAAGATATGGTAGTTAACCCATGTAAAAACAAAAAACTTACAAACGTTCGTGCTTCAGGAAGTGACGATGCTATAAAATTAAACCCAGCTAGAACATTCACTCTTGAAGAAGCTCTAGAATTTATAGATGATGATGAATTAGTAGAAATCACTCCAGATTCTATAAGACTTAGAAAGAAATACTTAAAAGAACACGAAAGACTACAATACAACAAACAAAGACAAAGAGCAGCAATAAAATAATTGCTTAAAATAAGGCTTAGACAAATCAATTTTGTCTAAGCCTTATTATTTTGATTTCTTCTCTAAAAATATACCAAATAAATAAGATATTATAGAAAATATAAATGCAGTTAACATTGAGCACGAGATACCTTTGATAAGTGTTTCTGATATGCCAATTATAATCATATTTAAAGGTATATCTAAAGTCAAATATAATAAATTATATTGGGTATCTGTAAGTCCTCTTAGCTCTTTCAAAACCTTTAAAAAACATACAACTATAAAGTCTAGAATCATACTCAAAATTAAAAATATCCCAAAGAACTTTGCTAGGGATAATAAATTATTGTACTTCAATCCAAGTAAATATAGTATGGTTCCTCCAAAAAATAAAAAAAGTGCATAAACTATTATAGCCAGTATAATACCTGGAATTAGTATTTGTAGTAATTTTTTTATATTAGTCATAAAATCCTCCTTGTATATAGTAATGACATTATAATATGTTATTACTGAGTACATCTATTTTAACATATTGTTTATTTTATAAAAATAAAATTGTGTTTTATATAGAATTATTTCCTTACAATGAAAAAAGGCTAATACAAAATAGATTTTTTATTCTGTATTAGCTTCTTTTTATATGAGTTTTACTTAAATACCTAATAAATACTTTATATAGTTAAAAATTTCATTAATTTATATAAAACTTTTGCTTTATAAAAGTATTTATTCAATGTTAAGATTTCTTATTTTAGAATCCTTGTGCTGCATCTGATGTCGGTGCAAATATTGATTCTACTTGTTTGTCACTTAAGTCAACACCGAATACTTCTTTATAGTAGTCTTTAACTTCTTTAGTTAAGTCGATATCTTTGAATTTGTCTGGATATGTAGTTTTAGCTAACCATAATAATGTCATTGGTGTATCTGCTCCAGGAGTATAACTTCTATACATTCCTAAAGGCATTTTGTAGACTTTTTTATCTTCTACTGCTTTTACTTTGCTCCAATCGTTACTTCCTATTGTGTTGTTGTATAAATCTTCTGGCTGAGCTTGTGTAAAGTTTGTAACAAAGATTATATCTGGATTGTATTTGTAAATTTGTTCCATATTAACTGGTACTGCGTTGTCTTTTTTAATATCATCAGCTACGTTTTTAGCTCCTATAGCTTTTGCCCACCAGCTACCAAAGAATGAATTTCCTGATGTTGCGATTGAAGTTTCATCATATTTAAATAAGAAAAATACATTAGCTCTTTCATCATCTGGTATATCTTTTACTCTATCTTGAACCATTTTATAAACATCGTCGCTGTGTTTTTTAACTACATCTGCTTTAGCATCTTCTGGGAATATTTGACTTAATAAGTCTATCCAGTTGTTTAAAGTTTCTATAGTGTTGTATTCCCATTTATTAACTGATATTGCAACTGCGTTAAATCCAGCTTCTTTTAGTTTATCGCCTATTGCTGTATCTGATGCACTATAAAATACTACATCTGGTTTTAATTTTAATAACTCTTCTGTATTTACTTCTCCATCTTTTATAAATCCAGTATCTGCTTTTAATACTTCTGGATATAATTCACCTAAAAGACCATTTTTAGCAGCTGCCATACTAGCTTCTGACATACCTACTATTTTATCTCCTGAATTAAAGAAAACTGTTAAAACTGATGGAAGTGGTAATATATCACACACTGCTATACGTTTAATATCTTTTGGAAGTGTTACTTCATTATCAGCTTGGTCAGTTATAGTTATTGTATCACTACTTTCTGAAGATGCTGAGCTTGAAGATGCACTTGCTTTTGATGAAGTAGAACTAGTTGAAGATGATGAACACCCTCCAAATACAGGCACCATTGTTGCTATTAATAGTGCACATATTATTTTTTTGATTTTTTTCATTTGTAAATTCCCCTTTCCTATAAAGATTTATTAATTAAATTTGGTATTTCAGCTCTATAAATTCGCCCTGAAAACCCCTCATGTGGCAAAGATATAAAGTTGGAATCAAGTGGACAAATTGGTCTATATAGAGGATCTGCTATTATAATTTTTGAATTTTTTAATTCTTTTTCTATATCATCCTCATATATTTTTAATTTATCTCCTTCTAAAAGAAGGTTTTTGTCTGTTTCTAATGTCGAAATCACATTTACAGTTTTATTTTTTTCTGTCGAAATTGCATATGCTAGAGATTCTGACATTATACTTTCCCCTACAATTGTAATTTGTGGATTTTTGTCTATTTTTCTATTTATATAAGATATATTGTTTTCTTTTGTAATAATTGTTTCTTTTAAATCTGCTACTATCTTTTTAGCAAATTCTTTTCCAAATGGTGTTCCAACTATATATGGAATATTAAACTTTTCATACATATATTTTGCAGCTCCCATGCCAGAATAAGAAATAACTAAGTTTACATCTGCATTTCCTGCATTTTTTATATCTTCTAAAGTGCTACCCATAGCCCATGTGCTTATTACATCAAAATCATTTTCTTTTAATAAATCTACAGTAGATTTAATACTATTATTTATAGAGAAGTCTAGTGGAGTAGCCCCCAATATATTCACTCTGCTCTTCTCTGCCCTACTCTCCTTATCGTTTCTCTTTAGAAACCTTTTGGATAATGCTTCAAAAGCCTTATATGCACCACTTACATAAGAGTTCATGCCAGTCGTATTAAATCCAAATGTAGGTATTTTCGTTTCATTTTCAACTATGTTTGCAATAGCTTTAAAATCAGTACCTATCATTGTAGGAATCGGTGTACCTGCTAGTGCTATAAATTTAGGATTTAATTCTTTTGCAGTATATATTATATCGTCTATAAACTTTTGATCATCACCCATTATAGCCTCCATCTCAGATATTCCCGAAATGTATACCATGCTGTCGAAATCATACCATCTAGGTTCATCGTGTGTGTTATATGTCGAATTACATCCTGATGCATCATGCATTACACAAAGTCCACCGAGTTCATATAATGCTGAACATACTCCAAATGTATCAGCTGAATAAATCGATATTCTACTTGCGATTTGTTTCATAATTTTCACACCCCAATCCCTTAAATTGTATTAATTTCTTCATGTCCTTTTCGTTTAAAAATGCATCTACCATAAGATTAGATAGTTTTTCTATTGAGCTAAATCCATACATTCCTCCACCTTCAACTATATTTACAAAGTTATTTGAACCTGTAAAATAAGCTGCTTTTTGCCCTAAAGCCAAGATTTTTTTATCTGTATGTCTTTTTACAAAACGCATCTTTACATGCACAGTTGCATAAATTTTTATATTTGGATAATTTTCTTTAATATATTTAAAATCTTCTTCTTCCTCATTTATAAAGCTATCTGCATATATAGAAACTACATTAAAATTATATTTTAAAAGTAGTTTAGCAAAGCTAAGCGGTCTAATTGTAAAAGTGTAGTCTATAGAAATAGGCGTGTCTTTTATAATTTCTTTTGCATTTTTTAAAGCTTTTTCTGCATTAGTTTCATTTTCTTTAAAATCTATTTTATCTATATTTAAAGCTTCACAAAGCTTATCTAGATTTTTTTTAATTTCATCAAAATCATAACTTAGTGAAAGATAAAGATATCTTTGGTTTAGCTTGTCTTTTAAATACCTTCCCGCTTCTAATGCTGCTGGATTATATATTATATTTAAAAATGCTCTGCCCATATCTTTATATTCTCTATAGTCTTTTGTTCTTGGAACTTCTCTAAGTGTAAATTTGTTTTCTTTTATAATTTTTACAAGTTCGCTGTCGTCGTCTGTTTTGTAGTTATTTCCGATTATATTTACACTGTTATAATCTGTATCGCATTTATCTATAAGACTGTAGAGTTGTCTTCTCATAATTTGATCTGGTGTAAGTCCACTTTTTCTCATAATCGGATTCATATAACAATCTGTAAATTCTATGTCTGGGTATTTTTCTCTAAGTTTTTTATATACTAATTTTAAATCGCATCCTATAAAGTGGTGTATACAGCTAGTATATAAAAGTATTGCTTTTGGAGTATATGAAAGCTTTGAAAGTATTTCTCCAATTGATTGTATTATCAAATCTTCCGTATCGCCTTCTAAAATATTATTTTCTCTTACTATTATATTTGAAAACCTGTCTATTGCATTCATCTCAGCAGCAGTTAAAACTACTCCACGAAGACAACTCTGCGCACATACAAATACTTCATGTGCCTCTGGTATTAACATCCCTGTATGAGCTATATTCCAAGGTCCTCTAGCAGAACATGAAAACTCAAGTCTAGATTCAAATGGCGATGGAAACTTTGCATCTTTTGCCAAAACACAAATATCATTTTCATCTTTTAAAACTTGTCTTTCTACACGCTTCAACATTTAGCTTCCTCCTTTGTGTCAGGGTTACTTGGTTGTTCATCATCTGCATCTTTATTATATTCTCTTAATTTTTTGTCTTTTGATATTTTATATCCAAATGATTTTAATAGATTATCCGCTAGAATTTCGTATTCTTTTGCCATGTTGCTTTCTGGAAATGATTCTAATACTGTCTTTTTATTTTCTTCTGCTACTACTACAATTTCATCTCTATCTAATGTGCCTATTAATTTTGAATTTATATTTTTTATAAATTCATTTACCTTTTCTTCTTCATTTTTTATATTTCTTTTATTTAAGATAACTCCGCCTAAAGTTGCATATCCTCTGTTTTTAAAATTATCTATAGCTGTAGCTATATTTAAAGCGGCATGAAGTGACATATACTCGCCTGATGTTATTATAAATATTTTGTCGGCATATCCGCATCTCATAGGCATCGAAAATCCTCCACAGACTACATCTCCAAGCACATCATAAAAAACTATATCTGGTTTATAAGCTTCATATGCACCCTTTTGCTCTAATTTTTCAAGAGCTGTTATTATGCCCCTACCTGCGCAACCCATTCCCGGAGTGGGCCCTCCCGCTTCGACACACAATATTCCATTATATCCCTCAACTACCATTTCATTTAATTCAAAATCGTCCTTTTTTTTGCGAACTAAATCTAAAACAGTATTTATTTCACTGCCATTATGTAGATTTGTTGTGGAATCGGCCTTTGGGTCACACCCTATCTGCATAACTTTTAATCCCTTTTTAGATAAAGCTACTGATAGGTTTGAAATTGTAGTAGATTTACCTATTCCCCCTTTTCCATAAACCGCTATCTTTATCATACTTAACTCCCCCTTAAATCTATTTATATATTATTTCGAGATTTTTATTTTTTAAATTCAACTTGAGAATATATAGCCTTTACACTTACCCCTTGTAAAAAATTAAGTTGTGATACTAATGTCTGTATAACATATTCTGGAGCATCTAAAGTCACGTTTATAATCGATATTCCTCTATCTTCATAAGGCATCCCCATTCTGCCTATTATGTATTTTTTATTTTTGCTAAGTAATTTATTTATCTTTTCAGAAACATCAGAGTGATCAGTTATTATAGATACTACTGCAACTTTTCTCTCTGTAGAAATTTCATCTCTATCAAGAAGTATGTCTATATCGCTATTTTTTGTTATTTTAAGCGGTATAACATCTTTTAATATATTGTTTGGAGTTTCTATTTCACCTATTACTGCCTTTACTCCAAATGCTCTTTCTATGTTTTTTTCTGTTATAACTTCTCTAGTCTCTCCAAACAAATACTTGCCACTTTTGCTTAGTAAAAACGACTTATTCGCCCTTTGTAGAGCATGTGTTGGATAGTGAGTATTAAAAATACAACTTATGCCTTGATTAGATAATTTAGTCATTGTATCTAATATGAGAAGTTGATTTTTAAAGTCGAGATTTGACTCTGGCTCGTCTAAAATAAGTATCTTTGGTTCTGATACTAATGCTCTTGCAATCAACACCATTTGGAGCTCTCCACCACTTATTTGTGAACATTTTTTATGAGCAAATTTAGTTAAATTCATCTCATCCATGACCTTATGCACAATTTCTAAGTCTTGTTCTTTTGGAAGTGACAACATACTAAAATGACTGCTTCTTCCAAGCAGAACCATCTCCTCAGCAGTATAGGCTGCTACTGTAGATTTTGCTTGTGGAACATATGCAATATCTTTCCAAAGCTTTTTGTGAGGTATATCTCTTATATTTTCTCCATCTAATGTCGATTTTCCACTATTCCATTTTAAAAATCCCATTATACATCTGAGTAAAGTCGTCTTTCCAGCCCCATTAGGTCCAAGTATTGCAACTAAGTCCCCAGGCTCTACTGAAAAGTTTATATTTTCTAATAGATTATCTTTAGAATGTTTATATGAAAAACATCCATTTTCAACTGAAAGTATCATAGTTGCCAACCTCCGCTTCTTCTCATAAGAGTTATAAAAAATGGTGCTCCCACTATTGCTGTAAGTATCGAAATTGGAATTTCAGTTGCAACTAGACTTCTAGCAATTGTATCGACTATAACCATAAATACTGCACCTATACTTATTGATGCTGGCACTAAAGAAAGATGGTTATTTCCAAATTTCATCCTACACATATGAGGTATTATTAGACCTACCCAACCAACTTGGCCGCACATAGACACACAAGAACCTGTAACTAAAGTTGCCGCTATTATAGTTATTGTTCTAAGTAATTTTATATTAGTTCCTGATGATTTCGCCTCATCTTCTGATAGCATCAATATATTTAATCTCCAGCGAAGTAGATAAAGTACGAAAATTCCGACTATTATAAATGGAGCCCCTAAAAGTAAAGTCTTATAACTAGCTGATGCCAAACTCCCCATAAGCCAATAAGTTATAGCTGGAAGTTGTGATTCAGAATCTGCAACAAATTTTACAAAAGATACAAGTGCAGAAAACAACGATCCAATCATTATCCCAGCAAGCACAATTGTATTCATATTGTGCCCTCTACCAGTCCCTGATATATAAGTAAGCCCGACTGCAATTATTCCAAATACAAGTGCACAAAATTGTATTCCTAAAAGACCAAAGCCATGTAATATACCAAGTGCTGCTCCAAAGCTCGTCCCTGATGCAACGCCTAGTGTATCAGGTGTCGCTAGTGGATTTGAAAACAAACTTTGAAATGCACATCCTGCAACAGAAAGCCCAGCTCCAACAAGAAGTGCAAGTATTATCCTAGGAAATCTAATCGTCCAAAGTACTATTTCGTTTTGAGGATTTACACTGTATTCATATCCGAATTTTTCAAAGGCTGACTTTAAGACTTCCACAGGGGATATAACCATTCTACCTATTCCCATTGCCAAAACTACTATTACAATTGGAAGTATTATTAAAATCATTCTCTGAAACCATGATAAACTCCCTACAACCTTAAACTTATTTTTCATATATAATCCCCCTAAAAATCTATAGAAAATACTTCTTTATATAATTTATCTATAAAATATAAATATAATTTCTTTACAATTAAAAATAGCTATGCCAGTGGCATAGCTAAGTAATTTGCATCTACAAAATATCGCCTTCCACCTTAATTTTAAATTTTGGTGTCAGAAATAAAATAATTAAAATGATAATTATTCTTCATTATAAGGTAGATTTTTATCATCTTTTAAATCAGTTATAATTATCTATTATTTTATTATTCCTATTTTCAATTATCAATTTTTATAAAGATTCAAACAATATTTTCCACATTTATACAAAAAGTATAGCACATGAATTTTGAAATGTAAACTTATGCAAAAAAATTGAATTTTAAACAAAAAAAATTATAAGAAATAATTCTTATAATTTTTTACGTTCTATATATATGTTATGTATTAAAAATACGATTATTCAGTCTCAGTGTCATCAAGTAAATTATTTTCAGATAAATATGATAAAAATGATAGTCCTAACATTATAACTACTAATAAAGCTGTTATTAAAATAATTGCCATCTTTTGCGCCCCTCCTTTTATATAATGATATAATCAGTTTTTGAACTAAATATGAATTAATTTAATTTGTATAATTTTATAAATAAATTGCTGTATATCAGT
>OLSO01001548.1_pt1 | contig 17218 bp, 23 predicted proteins | sample 1672441 | NCBI WGS metagenome assembly OLSO01 (sample SAMEA3136686, study PRJEB25190) | human gut metagenome | biome: human gut; feature: human-associated habitat; material: faeces | place: Austria | collected 2013 | reverse complement strand
ATGTATCCGTAAATAACAGCAAGAACGATAAACAACAGGGAAATCATAGCGGTTGTCTGGTTTCCGGTAGGAGCGCCAGTCACACCAAATCCTTCTGCACTCATAAAGGTTCCGGCAACGACATTTACGAAGGAAGCGATAACCAGAATCAGTACCAGAAGAGCGAAGATGGTAAACAGTCTCTGTGCTCTGCGGCTCATGGAGTCGCGGATAATCTCACCTACAGATTTTCCTTTGTGGCGGATGGAAGCAAACAGGGAACCGAAATCCTGAAGACCTCCAAAGAAGATACCTCCGATGATACACCAGAGGAATACGGGAACCCATCCAAATACAGCGGCCTGGATCGGTCCGTTGATGGGGCCGGCACCAGCGATGGATGAAAAATGATGTCCCATTAAAACGGCAGGTTTTGCTGCCACGTAATCAACGCCATCTTCCATCTCAACAGCAGGCGTTGATTTTTTCGGATCGATACCCCACTGTTTTGCAAGCCATGAACCATAGCCGACATAGCCGATCAGGAGCAGTACGATCGCTGCTACGATGATTAGGATTGCTGTCATTTTTTTCTCTCCTTTTCTTGCAAGGTAAATATTTTGCTAAAGATCTTTTTCATGGAATGTCCCTGCCGGTTACAGGTCATTTTTTCATTGGAAAGATCTAAAACAATCAGACGATAATGGCTGAACCCGTGAAGACTCAGGCGGTAACTCTTGTAATGTTTCTGCCTGAGGGCCAGATTTTCCGCGCCTTCCGTGACGGAAGAGGCGATAACGACGAGGGAGATATCGCTATTCCGGTGATTGGCGTGAGGTTTCACCCTCGCCAGGCCTTTTTCCCAGGCGGCATGGTCCAGCTTCCGGAAAAGTTCCTCGTCCAGACGGTCTGCAAGGGCAAAAAATACATATTCGTTGGATTCTGCCTCGCCGATGGTCGCGGATTTTGTGAGGAAATAGGTGCTGCTGTGTGAATGAAAGGCTGCTTCCGCTGCAAAAGGCTCCTCCGGTGTCTCCCGTTCCACATCATAGTAGGCCATATAAGAACGCAGGGCCCTTTCCAGCACTTCTTCTTTTGACATAAACTCTTTTTTCTCCCTTTTTCGATGGAAATTCTCAAAATTGCACTTTATCACGATAGCACATTAAGACGAAAAAGGCAATAACATTTTTTCGCAGGCTTTACTCTCTTAAAAACCTGTGCTAAAGTACAGAAAAAACGGAACAGGAGCAGAATCATGAAACTTCTGGTGATTGAAGATGAAATAAGACTTGCGGATATCCTGTCGGACTGGTTTCAGAAAAAGGGCTTTGAAGTTACGGTCTGCCATGACGGTCTTTCGGGTTATGAAAAAGCGCAGAATGAAAATTTTGATGTGATCCTGTCGGATGTGATGCTGCCGGGCCTGGACGGTTTCCAGCTGGTGAGAAAGCTGCGGGAGAAAAAGATCGCGACGCCGGTCCTTTTTCTGACGGCGCGGGTGGAGCTTCCGAGGGAGATATGTCGCTTTTTGCTTCCATGAATCTGCAGATTGCCTGGCTGAACAGCGGAACCGATGCGAAGCTCGAATGGCAGTGGGACGGCGGGCATGTGCCTTCCGAAATCTTCGGTGAATCCCTGGCGCTTTATATCGATGAGATGTAGGGAAAATACATGGAAGGAGCAGCAGAGATCACGAAGGCAGCCCCGGAAAAACAGACAGTCAACGGGGACGCCGAAGAGGCCTCCGGCCAGGAAACCTATGAGTTCGGCAACACCACCCAGGACGCACGCCATTTTGACAAATATGTCCTGAAAGTACTGGAAGAAAAAGCGGAAACTTTAAGTGAGCTTTTCAATCAGGCTTCGTGACGACAGCAATTTACCGGAGGGCAAGATAAAAAAAGATATAAAAAAACATGCAAAAGAAAATCATTCCTTTGCATGTTTTTGTTTTTAAAACAAAATCCCCGTAGACTGCAAAAACAAAATCAGCATCATCACCGGTGCGACGAAGCGAATCATGACGGTGTACATTTTCTTGCGGCGGAAGTGTTCGCCGTTTCGTTCCATCTCGTCGATGACGTAATCCGGGGTTACGATCCAGCCGATGAGGATCGTGGAGAGCAGGGAGATCAGCGGCATCATGAAGCTGTTGCTGATGTAATCCATGATATCCAGCAGCTGGCCGGTGGAACCGTTGGGCAGCTTCACCTCAAAGTAGAAGATGCTGTAGCCCAAGGCGATGACAGCGGAAGCGGTCAGGTAGATGACGGTCAGCACCAGCACGGTCTTTTTCCGGCCGGTGTGGAAGATCTCCATGCAGTTGGCGGTGATGGATTCCAGCACCGAGATGCAGGAGGTCAGGGTGGCAAAAATGGCAGTGACAAAGAACAGGATGCCCACGAACACGCCCGCCTTGCCCATGGCGTTGAATACCTTGGGCAGCGTGGTGACGAAAAAGAGGATGCCAACCACATTTCCGGCTTTTCCCATGCCTGCGAAAACTTTGGGAAGGGAGACAAACATCAGGCTGGGGCCTGCGCTCATGCCCTCGGTTCCGGAGAATACATAGACAGCCGGGATGATCATGGCGCCGGCCAGAAGGGCTACGCCGGTGTCAAAAATTTCAATCTGGTTCACCGCTCTATTGAGGTTTACCTCCGGTTTCACATAGGAGCCGTAAGTGATCATGATACCCATGGAAACGCTGAGGGAGAAGAAAAGCTGGCTCATGGCATCCAGAAGAATCTGGAAAAAGCGCCCTACGGTCAGTCCCTCAAAATGCGGGGTAAGGTAGTAGAGGAAACCCTCGATACCGGTCCGGAGCTGTCCGGCCTCGTCTGTATGCTTCAGAGTCAGAGAATAGCCTGCAATGATGACTACGAGAACCAACAGAATGGGCATCATATATTTGGATACACGCTCAATTCCACCCTCGACGCCATTGTATACAATGAACGAAGTCACTCCCATGAAAAGCAGGGCGAAGACAACCGGAGCTACCGGTGAAGTGATGAAAGAAGTAAAATAGTCATCTGCGGCTGCAGCCTGAGCCTGACCGGTCAGATAGACGACCGCATATTTTGTGACCCAACCACCGATCACTGCGTAGTAGGTCATGATAAGTACCGGTACCAGGAAGGTGAGAATACCTAAAAACTTCCAGTTTTTTCTCATTTTGGTGTAGGCGCGGATGGCGCTCTCACCGGTGCGGCGTCCGATGGCGATATCTGAGGTCAGCAGGGTAAAACCGAAGGTCAGTACCAGGACCAGATAGATCACCAGAAAAAGCCCGCCGCCGTCCTTTGCAGCCAAGTAAGGGAAACGCCAGAGGTTTCCGACACCTACGGCACTGCCGGCAGCAGCCAGCACGAAGCCGATCTGACCGGAAAAATTGCTTGATTTCTTTTCCATAAAAAAATTTTCCTTTTAAGTGTTTAAAGTAATTTCAGAATCTCGTGCAGATCCTCTATTTCATAGTCGATCCGGTATTCCGGGCCGGCAGAAAGGTGGTTGGGATTGTACCAGCAGGTGAGAATCTCCGCGTTGTTTCCGCCGCGGATATCGCTGGTCAGGGAATCGCCCACGATCAGAACCTCTGACTTATCCACAGGGCCAAGGGCATCAAAGACCTGGTTGAAAAATTCGATATTCGGTTTTTCATAGCCCAGCTGCTCAGAGAGGAAAATCCCGTCCATAAGCTCGCCGATGCCGGAGAGTTTCAGTTTCTTTGTCTGGGCGGCGATGGTGCCGTTGGAGACGGCGTACTGTTTTACTTTTCCCTGAAGGGATTTGATGAGATTCAGGCTGTCGTCGCAGTAGACGATGGAGTCCGCATCCCCCAGCCGGTCCTGATATTTTTCATTGAATTCTGCGGCGATGGAGGCATCCAGGCCCTCGGACTCAAAAAAATCATGAAAACGGCCAACCAGAATCTCCGGTTTGGTCATCTCGCCGTTTTCCAGTTTTACCCAGTAGGAACGGTTAATTTTGCTGTAACGGGCAAGCATTTTGTCGGTGCATTCACCCAGATGATATTCCCTGAAAAGTTTTCGGATGGCGGCTTTCTCTGCGGCGATGAAGTCCAGAAGGGTGCCGTCCACATCCCATAAAAGTGTTGTAATCATTCTTTCTCCTTCCTGTTGATTTCTCAGTGGAAATTTTCTGCCGACGCTCCTATCCGCAGCGCGGCAACCCTCCCCAGCGATTATAACCCTGAAAAGACAAAAGCACAAGGAAAAAGCTCGAACGTTGACAGATCAGGGCAAAAGGAGTAAATTTTATTATAGAAGAAGCGGACATCGTAACGGGTCCGGGAGGAAATACTGTATACAGGTTACGAAAGGAATAGAGAGGATGAGAAATCTGGAAGTTTTAAAAAAACAGGGACGGGAACTTTTGGATCAGAGGCGGGATGAGTTTGTCCGTCAAAGCCTTTTGTCGGATGAGTTTTTGAATATGATTCAGAAAAATAAGAAACCCATGGATCTTCTGATGTCTTATTACCAGTGCGCGATCATGGAGATCGAGACGAAATTCCGGGTGCTGAATCAGGAATATTCCCTGGAATACGACCGGAATCCCATTGAGGGGATCAAGACCCGGGTAAAATCCTATGAAAGTATCCTGAAAAAGATCCGCAAAAAAAATATCCCCATAAACCTGGAGTCAATCGAGGAAAATATCCGGGATATCGCCGGAATCCGGGTGATCTGCTCGTTCCCCGAGGACATCTATGAGATTGCAGAGAGCTTTTTAAGGCAGGATGATATTATCCTCATTGAGAAAAAGGACTACATCAAGGAGCCCAAGCCCAGCGGTTACCGAAGCCTCCACCTCATCGTCCAGGTGCCGATTTTTCTACAGAAAACAAAGAAGTTCGTCTATGTGGAGGTCCAGCTTCGGACGATCGCCATGGACTTCTGGGCGAGCCTGGAGCACAAGCTTCGTTATAAAAAGAACATTCCCGCCGAGCAGGAAAAGCTCATTCAGGAAGAGCTTTACGACTGCTCCATTCAGAGTGCGGAGCTGGACAAACGGATGCAGGACATCCGGAATATGATCATCAAAGCCAATGGCGACGGAGAAGAATAGAGAGGAGCAGAAAAATGAAAAAAGATTTATTTGGTGTGAATCGTTTAAAAATCAATCTTCATACACACACGACACGTTCCGATGGCGCAAAGACGCCGGAGGAGGTCGCAGAGATTTATAAGAAGGCCGGTTATGATGTGATCGCCATTACAGATCACTGGAATCATCTGGATAGTGGAAGGATTGCAGGCCTGCGTATTTTGTCAGGAGCAGAGTACAATATCGGCGGCGGAGACGGATGCGGCAATGTTTTCCATATTCTGGGCATCGGCTGCGAGAGCAAACCGGCTCTGACAGAGACAGCAGGACCACAGGAAATCATTGACGAAGTGCATCGCTGCAAAGGCCTTGCGGTTCTTGCTCATCCGGCCTGGTCACTGAATACGGCACAGCAGGCAGCCCGGCTTTCCGGTGTGGATGCCACAGAAATTTATAATTCCGTATCGGACGCCGGAGAGTCTTCACGCCCCTATTCTGGAGATTTTGTGGATACGGCGGCCTGCCAGGGACTCTTTTATCCGCTGATTGCAGATGATGATGCCCATTTTTATAACGGCAGTGATGAGACGAAGGCCTGGATCATGCTGGAAGCGGAAGAAAATGCTTCCGATGAAGAGCTTTTAAAAGCACTCAAAGAGGAAAAATTCTACGCGACCCAGGGCCCGGAGATTCATATCAGACGGGAAAACAATGAGGTGACAGTGATCTGTTCGCCTGTCAGTCGGATTTCCTTCTTTTCCAATGCAGTCTGGGCGCCGGAGCGCTGCCACAGGGGCGATGGTCTTACAAAAGCCGTGTGCCATGTACAGCCCTGGGAAAACTTTATCCGCGCGGAGGTCACTGATGCCCAGGGAAAAATGGCCTGGAGCCGGGTAATACGGCTGAATGAGTGACAAAACAGGGGGTAAAAGGCTTCTCATGCGGACGATTCAGAACGTTCGGACAAAAAAAGCTGGCTCTTAGGAGTCAGCTTTTTGCACTTCTTTTTCCACCCAGAGCTGCAGGGCTTCGATGGCCAGCGAGACTTTCTCGAGATTTTCCTGGATATTGGAGAAATCAGGGCTCTCGTCCTCAGAGATCTGTCCGTCCCGGGAGATCTCGATGAGCCGGTTGGTCAGAGGGTAAACGGCATTTAAGGAGGCCACGGTCTCCAGAATGATCGCGGGAAGCTCCGTCATCTCGATCGGTGGAACGTATTTCCGGCCGATGGGACATTCGTGGGAGCAGTAGTAGTTGCAGAGCTCCGGCGCTTTGTAGACCTCCGCCATGCGGATCACGTCCTCCGGCGCGGGTTCGCTTTTCTCATTTTCGATGCGCTCCAGGCGGTCCTCGGAGATAAATTCCAGAAGTTCGGCTGCTTTTTCCCGGGTGAGGTCGTTTTCCTCCCGGAGTTTCTGGTAAATCGTTTTATTTTCTCTGGTTGATTTTCTTCCCATGTCGTCCCCCTTAATATTTTGTGTTTTCTGCGGAATAAGAGGTTTTATTCTGCGAAGGCCGCGGTGTATTTTCACGGCGGGATTTCTTATAATAGTCACATCAGACGAATTTATTATATGATACCAGTGTCAAAAGACCTTTTGACACTCATATCATTATGATGTTGGGGTCAAAAGGTCTTTTGACCCCAACTGATGCCTACGAATTGCTCCGCTGCAAAGCAGCTCCCGCAATTCTATAAACATTCGAAATCCGCTGATTTACTGCGTAAATCGCTGCTTTCTCATGTTTGGCGGGTCCCAAGTTCAAAAGCCTTATCATGCAAGCATGAACGGCTTTTTGACCTTTTGACCCTGGCATCATCATTATATCATGAAAGAGAAAGAAGAGGAAAAGAAAATGGAAGGTTACAACATAGAAAAAGAAATGAGAGAAGCCATCGAGGCCGGTGAAAACGCACTGTACAGCCTCAGGGCAGCGAAAGAAGAGCTTCGGAAAGCCGGCAACTGGGGAATCGCAGACCTGCTTGGCGGCGGTTTTTTTGTAAGCCTCATCAAACATTCCAAGATGGACGAAGCGTCCCGCCTGATGGAGCAGGCCAGATACGATCTGAAAAAATTCCAGAAAGAGCTCCGGGACGTGACTGTGAACACCGATTTATCTTTGAACTGCGGCGATTTTCTTACCTTCGCCGATTTCTTCTGGGACGGTGTCGTTGCCGACTGGCTGGTTCAGTCGAAGATCAACGAGGCGAGGAGCCAGGTTGAGCAGGCCATCCCTCAGGTAGAACAGATACTCAGCAACTTGAAACGTTATTAAGGGGGAAAACGATATGTTATCATTCATCATTCTTATTTTTGTTCTCATGGCATTTGGTAGCGGAGGCCGCGGACGTTATTATTATCACCATCATGACCCATTTTTCGGCCCGCCTCATCATCATGGCGGCTGCTGTCATCATGATCACCACCATCATCACCATGGCGGCTGGTAAAATTTTTATGCAGGCACAGTTTCCGGACTGTGCCTCTTTTTTTGTTATGCGACGGGGAAAAGAAAGGCTTGACAAATCAGGAGATTTTCATATAATTATCATCGGTAATTAACAAAGGTAACTATCGAGAGGGGTACATGACATGACCAGTGAGAAAATCAAGAGGATGCTCGATGCCTGCTATCAGGCAAAACGGATTCGGGATCTGCTCCCGCCTCTGCCGGAGGGAGTCATGCCGTCTTACATCCAGTATCTGGAGAAGATCCAGGCACTGGAAAAACAGGGCATTCGGGTGAAAGTCTCTGATATCAGTGCTGCCATGAGTCTTCCAAGACCCGGAGTCACCAGAACGGTGAAGGAGATGGAGAAAAAAGGCTATTTGAAAAAACTCGCGTCTCCGGATGACGGGCGTGTGACCTATATCTCTGTCACGGAAGCGGGAAAAGCGCTTTCCAGGGAATATGACGAGCTCTATTTTGGCACACTTTCCCGGGAGCTTTCCGGTATTTCCGAGGAAGAAGCAGACTGTATGATTGAGACGATCGGAAAATTTTATGAGATCATGTGTGAGAGGAGGAGTCGTTATGACAAATGACAAGGCAGATTTTACTCAAGGAAGTATTTTGAAAAAACTTGTTGCTTTTATGATGCCGATTCTGGGTGCGCTGATTCTGCAGGCGGCCTACGGCGCAGTGGACCTTCTGGTGGTGGGAAGATTCGGTTCCACCTCAGGTCTTTCCGCAGTTTCTACCGGAAGCCAGGTGCTCAACCTGGTGACTTTCGTGGTGATTCAGTTTGCCATGGGTATCACGGTTCTGATTGCCCGCTATCTCGGAGAGAAGAAGCCGGAGAGGATTGGAGCCGTTATCGGCGGATCCGCCGTTGTGTTCACGATCATCTCTGTGATTCTTTTTGGGGTGATGGTCAGCCTGGCGCGACCCATCTCCGTACTGATGCAGGCCCCCGAGGAAGCGTTGGATCTTACTGCCGCCTATGTGAGGATCTGCGGAAGCGGTATCTTTTTCATTGTGGCTTATAACCTGTTGTCCGCCATTTTCCGTGGTTTAGGGGACAGCCAGTCACCGCTGCTTTTCGTGCTGGTGGCCTGTATCGTAAATATCATCGGCGACCTGATTCTTGTGGCTGGTCTTCATATGGATGCGGCAGGAGCGGCCGTGGCGACGGTTCTGGCCCAGGCTCTCAGCGTGGTCTTTGCGGTCATGCTTCTTATAAAGAAGAAACTGCCGTTTAAGATCACAAAGCAGGATTTCTGCCTGAATTCCCAGTGCAAAAAGTTCCTTAAGATCGGTCTGCCGCTGGCACTTCAGGAATTTCTGACCCAGGTTTCTTTCCTGGCGCTCTGTGCTTTCGTCAACCGTCTGGGACTGGAGGCCTCCTCCGGTTACGGCGTTGCCTGCAAGATCGTAAACTTCGCCATGCTGGTGCCCAGCGCTCTGATGCAGTCCATGGCTTCCTTCGTTTCCCAGAACGTGGGAGCAGGAAAGACAAAACGTGCGAAACAGTCCATGTTTACCGGTATCGGCGTGGGTCTCTCCGTCGGCTGCCTGGTCTTCGCGCTCATCATGCTGAAGGGCGATATGCTGACAGGCTTTTTCTCCACGGAGACAGCCGTTATCCAGAATGGCTATGATTATCTGAAGGGTTTCGCTCTGGAGACCCTTGTGACGGCGGTTCTTTTCAGTATGATAGGTTATTTCAACGGAAACAACAAGACCGTCTGGGTTATGACCCAGGGCCTGATCCAGACTCTTCTGGTCCGCCTGCCGCTGGCCTACTTCATGAGTATCCAGCCCAACGCGAGCCTGACCAAGATCGGTCTCGCTGCCCCAATCTCAACGATTGTGGGTATTATTCTGAATGTGGGATTTTTCCTGTATCTGGAGAAGAAAGAACGAAAATAAAAGAAGAGGAATTCCTGAATGATCTGAAAAAGGTAAACGACACCCTGGGCCATGAGATGGGAGACATTATGATCCTTAACTTCGCAAAACTTCTTCGGAAGGTCGTTCCGCTCCGCTATTTCGTGGGCCGCTTCGGCGGAGATGAATTTATTGTTATCGCGCTGACCCTTGTGCTGCCGCTGGATGATAAAGTATTTACGAGAGAATTGTGGGAATCCGCGACTGAGTGCCCGGTGGTATTTCCGGATGGCGTTGGCGTTGTTCTGTGGATGGTTCCCGGTGGAAGAGAGATCGCAGTGAAAACCGCGGAGCTGATGAAAAAGTAGTGATTTTATTGTATTTAAGGCTAGCCGCCGCGCTAGCGGCTTGGTACAATAAGTGCATATGAAAAATCTGTTATACAAGGAGAAGAAGATGAAAAAGAAATGGATAGTAGCAGTGCTCTGCTTCAGCGTTCTGACTACGCTGACGGGGCCTTTTGTCAAAGCAGATGATACGGTGCAGGAAGAAAGCATTCTGGAGAAATACGAACATCAGCATTGGGATATCGGGGAAGCGGTATATCGGGAGGCCGCCTTTGCATTTGCGGGCGGAGACGGAAGTGAAAGTTCTCCTTATGAGATCAGCTCGGCGGAGGAACTGCAGTATCTCGCAGAGCTTCTGGCAGAGGATGCCCTTAGTGATTACCGGGGAAAATATTACATTCTGACAGCCGATATCAGCCTGAATGATGTTTCCAATTATGAAAACTGGGGAGAACAGAGACCGTCCTATGACTGGAAACCGATCGGAACAAAGGCGGCGTTTACCGGTGTCTTTGATGGAAACGGCCATACGATCAGCGGCCTGTATCTGAACAGAGATATCGAGGAAAATAATACGGACGCTTCCGTTGATTACTGCGGACTGTTCGCAGATGTGTACCAGGGGACGATTAAAAATCTGAATCTGACGAATGTATATATTGAAGTATCTGGGGACAGTTCCAGAGTGGGTGGAATTGCGGGCATGGCATCGAAAACGCAGATCCTTGACTGTACCGTGGATGGAACGCTGATTGGGTATGACGGCTATTGTGGTGGAATTGCAGGAAGTGCATCAGGTACGATCAGTGGCTGTGAGTTTAGCGGAAGCGTGAGTGCAGCGAAGAATCTGCAAAATAGTCAGAGCGGCCAGGCTTATGTCGGAGGAATTGCGGGAGATTTTTCATCTGCGGTAGTTGGCACCGGTGATGAGAGCGCGGATGATTTCGAAGGAATTATAAACTGTGTAAACAAGGGAACGATAGAGATTGAAAACGGCTATCAGTCTGCGTTGGCAGCAGGGGGAATTGCAGGCTCAAACTCGGCCAGAATCACAGGTTGTACAAATGAAGGAACTGTGGAAGCAAAAGCGGCAGCGGAAGACAAAGAAGAACTGGGAACTGCGGCTTTGTCCATAGGAGGAATTGCAGGAAGCTTTGTTGTGGCTGTTCTGGGAGAAGACGGTGTGCTCAGTGGCTGTGAAAATACCGGAACGGTTATGTCTGACAGTGCCAATACAGGCGGAATCGTGGGTACTGTAGATCTGGCAGATCCTAGATATGCAGTAACGATTGAGAATTGCAAGAATACAGGAAAGGTATTTTCGGCAAATCATTATTATGCCGGAATTGCAGCAGATATAGGAGTTAAGGCGGATAACACGCTCACGATTGCCGGCTGTACAAATGAAACCGATTTTACAGAAGGAGAGGGCGCCGGAATCGTCTATGAACTGGTGATGCAGAAAGGAAATATGCTTCTTTCAGGCAATGTCAATCATGGAACGATCACCTCATCCGGGCAGAATGCCGCAGGTATTCTCTGCTACACGGCAAATATGGGAGATGACTGGCAGCTGAATATCGAAGACTGTGAGAATACGGCAGATATCAGTTCCGAAGGAAATGTGGGAGGAATCGCAGGCTTTACCGCTTATTATAAAACAGATGAAGCGGGTTCTTCTTTTAACATTCAGAATTGTAAGAACAGCGGAAATCTCTCTTCCACGACTACGAATGGTTATATCGGCGGTATTCTTGCAGTGGATGGTTTTATGCAGACGCAGACAACCATCGACAGCTGCGAGAACAGTGGAACGATTTCCTTCACGAAGTCATGGGTCATGCAGGAAAATGAGCTTAAGACAGAAAATGACGATGGCGAAAAAGAAGACGCAAGCCTCTTTACCCTGTCTGTTATGGGCGGCGGAATCGTCGGCAGAATTGGTGAAGCAGTCATGCTGTCCGTTGATGCGGATAAGCCGGATGGGCAGGAAATCAACAAAAAAGACGCACTTGTCAGGATCAGCAACTGTGTGAACACCGGAGCTCTCAGCTATGAGGAACCGCAGAAAGGAGACGGTGTAACCGAAGAAGACTTACAGAAAGCAGCAGAAACATACTGGAAGGCAAGCATGGGCGGAATTTTGGGAGACTGCTCCTGTACGAATGGGTACAGCGTGAATTTTGAAAACTGTACTTACAATACAGAGCGCGGAATTGGAAACACAGAGCTTCCGGATATTGAATGAGTCAAGGGGGACGGAGTTTGTGCCAAAAACTCCGTCCCCTTGGTTTCAACAGGACATGACAGCGCGAGTGAGCTCCCTGCCACTCTGTGTCTTCACGATCTTTTCTACAAAATTTTCTACATTTTCTTTGCTGTATCCATTCTCAGAAGCGTTTACGATGTAGTCGGCTTCGATCAGAATCTGATAATCCATTCCTTTAATATCAGTAAGGGTGTGATGGTGGCCCACCAGATAAGCCACGCGGCTGATCTGTTCGGTGGTCATTCCCGTATCGGAAAGAAACTCTGTTACCAGGGGTGCGCCTTCGATTTCCTGATATTTTCCATTGGCATTTCCATATTTTTCACGACAGAGAGGGCAGGCGATGTCATGGGTGATGGCGGCAACCTCCAGAACAAACTGTGTCTCTGGATCGAGCCCTTCCAGCTCGCCGATGGTTTTGGCATAGGTCCAGACCTTGATCAGGTGGTCGATGTCGTGGATGTTTCCATTGGAAAAGGTAATCATTTTTTTCAGAATCTCAGCAATCTTCATTGGTATCCTCCTCAGTAATTATTTATCAGTATTGTACTCCTAAAATTCACGGATGGAAAGCGTCAGATCACGAAATGCATCTTGCATGTGAATACAACTGGTGCTATAATTGTTATCGACATATGACGGAAATGGATGTGAGACAAGATGGCACGACCGACAAGATGCAGAAGAATCTGTATAGAACCTGCTTATGATAGCTTCAGGCCGGAAGGGATACCGACAGGCGAAAAAATAACGATGACCGTAGATGAATATGAGGTAATCCGTCTGGTTGATCTGAAGAAATATACGCATGGACAGTGCGCCCAGCAGATGGGGATTTCCAGAACGACCGTTACGGAAATATATGAATCCGCACGTTACAAGCTTGCGGACAGCCTGGTTCACGGAAAGGTACTGAGTATCTCCGGGGGGAATTACTGCTTTTGTGATGGCAGAGATCCATTTTGCTGTAATCAGAAGTGTGAAAGAACAGACAGATCCGCCTTTGAAAATAAGATCCAGGGAAAAGGAGAAAAAGAGATGAGAATTGGTGTAACATATGAAAACGGAGAGATTTTTCAGCATTTTGGACACACAGAGCAGTTCAAATTGTATGATGTTGAAAATGGCGAGATCAAACAGACCCAAGTTGTCGATACGAATGGACAGGGTCATGGAGCACTGGCTTCCTTCCTGACGAATGCAGGCGTTGAGGTACTGATTTGCGGCGGTATCGGCGGCGGAGCCCAGGCAGCACTTGCAGCTGCCGGAATTCAGCTGTTCGGCGGCGTAAGCGGGGATGCAGATGAAGCGGTACTCCGTTTCGTAAGCGGAAACCTGAATTATAATCCGGAAGTACGCTGCAGCCATCATGCACACGAGCATTCCTGCGGAGAGCATCACTGTGGCGAGAATAAAAACGGTTGCAGTGGCCATTGAAGAAATGTTCATTGATGAATATCCTTGTCTTTCAGTTGTGAAAAGCTGGAAGGCAGGGATATTTTTTTGGTATAAGATAAGATTGTACAGTAAAAATTCTACAGGGAGTTGTCCGGATTCTGTAAAAGCTGATGGGTGTTCTGTATTCCCAGAAAAAGGATGACAAATCTGTCCATGTAACCACCAAATGGATACCGCGTTGGATGGCAAAAAAATCCGAATTCTTATTTATGAACCCCGGAATTGTTCGGAAAATCTGCCATGCCTTTATTTTATCCATGGCGGCGGGTTTGTATTTAAAATTAATGGATTCTCGAAAATGAAAAACAGTTAAAAATCCAAACGGACAGAAGAATGATTACTCAGAGCTACTGGAAATATACAGATACGCCTATGTGCAACAGCAAAGATATGAGAAAATATCTGAAAATGTATATGAAAGATCTTGATGAATCAAAGCTCCCGTATTTGTCGCTGGCAGAAGCTCCTTCCCTTATAGGACAGCCCAGTGCCTGTATCGAGACAGCAGAATATGACTGTCTTCATGATAAGGTGTGAACTATGCGGAAAAATTGAAAAAAGCAGGAGTTCCTGTCACCTTACATGAAATTCCACGGGCTATGCATGGATATGATATTGCGCAGGAAACTCCGCTTATTAAGCAGATCATGGAAAAACGTATCCGGTTTATAAAAAAGAATTTGTATTGAATCACAATGCTTCACAAAAAATTAGCACTCGTGGGTTGACAGTGATAAAACCATATGTTATATTACATATAGAATAAAACGAGGAACAGAAAAGAGAGTTCCGATCAGAGTTAATGTAGCTCGTTTTGGAAAATGAATCTCAGGAGGAACCGTGTATGCATGAGTATGAAATCTTTGTTGAGGAAATAAATCCGTGCGGAGGAGAAAAATACAGCAAGAAAACTTTGATTGAAGCAGAAGCAGAGAGTCCGGAAGCTTATGTAAAAGAAAATGGAAGATTTCCGGTCCTGGAATCCGCACATAATGAAAGTGGAGATGTTGTAATTGTAACAGGAGATGATAAAGGCTCTTTTGTACGTTATACTTTTACGGAATAAAAGTGCCGATTAGTAAAAAGAGAAATATGTCTGGTGCTTCAGATAACCGGTTTTAAAGTGTATGAAACAAAGGAAAAACGGGATTAAGTGAGTTTCTGGAATTCATAAGACCTCCTTATGGCGTTGCAAAAAAATAAGCGTGAAATCTGTAAGGACAAGCAAATTCTCAAGATTTCACGCTTTTACAAAACGGCTTTTGTTATGATTATTATTTTCTTCGGGCATGTTATAAACGAAAAAGAAGAAAAAATGCAAGAAAAAATTTGTTTGACTTTTTGAAAATCAGGAAATATAATAATTGCCATGAAAAAGTGTGTAGCTTATCAGCGTAAGTCCAACTTACTTATGCGATAGGGCTGCACTTTTTTTATGCAAAAATAAAAGGGAGGAATGAAAACAAAATGGCAGAAAGTAACAAGATGAAAGACATGCCGGTGAATAAGCTGATGATTCAGATGGGAATCCCGATGATCTTATCCATGGCCTTGCAGGCGGTCTACAACATTGTGGACAGCGCGTTCGTAGGAAATATGAAAGTGGGCAGTGAAGCGGCACTGAATGCCCTGACTCTGGTATTTCCGGTGCAGATGCTGATGGTCGCAGTGGGAATCGGAACCGGCGTAGGTACCAATGCACTTCTTGCAAGGACACTTGGACAGGGAAAAAGGAAAAAGGCGGCAAAAGTAGCAGGAAACAGTCTGTTTCTTGGCGTGATTATTTATGTGGTATGTCTGCTGTTTGGCATTTTCGGAGTGAAAGCATATATTGCATCTCAGACAGGGGATGCAGAAGTGCTGGAGATGGGAACCAGCTATCTGAGGATATGCTGCGTGCTCTCTTTTGGAATTATTTTCTTTTCCCTGTTTGAAAAGTTATTGCAGGCAACGGGCCGTTCCCTCTACTCCACGATCGGCCAGGTGGTCGGAGCAGTTGTAAATATTATTCTTGATCCGATTATGATCTACGGGTTGGGGCCGTGCCCGGAAATGGGCGTAAAAGGTGCCGCCTATGCAACGGTAATTGGTCAGGTGGCCTCCGCAGTGCTGCTCTTCCTTTTCCATATCAAAATGAACAGGGAATTTGAACATGATGCGAAATACATGAAGCCGGATACAGGCATTATAAAAGAAATCTATGCAATCGGACTTCCGGCCATTATCGCACAGGCTTTGATGTCCTTTATGGTCTATGTAATGAACCTTATCCTGAAGTTTAATCCGTCAGCTCAGACAGCTTATGGTCTTTTCTATAAGGTACAGCAGTTTGTTCTCTTCCTGGCTTTCGGTCTTCGAGATGCGATTACACCGGTCATTGCTTTCGCCTACGGAATGAGAAGCAGAAAGAGAATTCAGGATGGAATCAAATATGGGCTGATTTATACGATCGCTCTGATGATTTTGGGCATTGCAATCACGGAGATTTTCCCGGGAGCGTTTGCAACGCTGTTTAATGCCGGACAGTCAAGAGAATATTTTATCAGTGCGATGAGAGTGATTTCGTTAAGCTTTTTGTTTGCCGGAGTCAATGTGGCTTATCAGGGAATTTATCAGGCGCTGGACGGGGGTGTGGAATCACTGGTTATTTCTCTTTTGAGACAGATGGTGCTCATCTTACCGCTGGCAGGAATCTTTTCTATATTTGTGAAAAATGGCCAGATGGGAGTTTCCCTGATCTGGTGGGCCTTCCCGATTACAGAGGTACTTGCGTGTCTGGTGGGCTATGTATTTTTAAAGAAAACCAGAAAAAATAAGGTCAATGTTTTGGAATAAGGGGGCGTCAGAGATGGCAAAAAGAATCATCACAATCAGTAGGGAATTTGGAAGCGGCGGACGCTTTATCGGTGAAGAGGTAGCAAAGAAGCTCGGAATGGCTTATTATGACAAAAATGTCATCACTGAGATTGCAGAAAAGTCCGGGCTGTCACCGGAATACATTCAGGAAAACGCGGAGTTATCTCCGAAAAAAGGCCTGTTTGCCTATGCGCTTGCCGGGCGTGACATTACGGGAAAATCGGTGGAAGATATCGTATATGAGGCGCAGAGAAAGGTGATTTTGGAACTGGTAGAGAAAGAACCGTGCGTGATCATCGGAAGAAATGCAGATTTTATCCTGAAAGACCGGGACGACGTACTGAATGTCTTTATTCACGGCAATATGCCGGAAAAAATGCAGCGGATCAGCTGCCTATATAATGTCAGCGGGCAGGAAGCTGTAAAAATGATGGCAGATACGGATAAAAGACGTCTGGCAAATTATAACTTTTATACCGAGCAGAAATGGGGAAAAGCCAGCAATTACACACTGTGCCTGAACAGTTCTGAACTCGGATATGACAGATGTGAAGCAATCATTATGGAGTGTGTGAAGTAAAATATGCATCTCTTGTAGAGTTCACAAAATCTGAAGAACCATAAAAATTCTCTGTATCAGGTCATGCTCCTGCAGGACACCATTAGAGAGCATCTTCTGGAAGTAGACAAGGCAGCCAAAGAACGGGAAGAGGTAATTCTAAAGCGGTTAGAAGAAAAAGAACCATTGCCAGACAAAGAAGTAGATCAGATGGCATGGGTAAGAGCAGCCAACCAGCACAGAGCGATTGCGGAAGAGATTATACTCAAGGAATTGATTTATGTTTAAATAAAACATTCCCAGTCTGTCGGACTATAGAAGTCCGACAGACGGATTAGTATC
>OLSO01001546.1_pt1 | contig 17246 bp, 19 predicted proteins | sample 1672441 | NCBI WGS metagenome assembly OLSO01 (sample SAMEA3136686, study PRJEB25190) | human gut metagenome | biome: human gut; feature: human-associated habitat; material: faeces | place: Austria | collected 2013 | reverse complement strand
GATATTCTATCAGATTTTAAAAAGACTGTCGACAGTCACTTTGTCAACAGTCTGAAATAGGACGATTTGTCCTATTTTTTTTGTTTAATTAATGATATAATCCTAACGTGTTTCGTATATATCGACTAATACGGTGTCGATGTTTCTACCCCTAAACCGTAAATTCAGGGACTATGAATCAACCTATTTTTTTATTGTGTCGCGTTGATTCTCGTTTTTGTACGAGACTTTTTTATTTTTGGAGGAAAAGAATGAGAAAAGAAGATGTGAAAAAAGGTTCGATATATGAACTTGATGGTGTTGTACCTTTAAAAGAGGCATTGCCTTTAGGTATTCAACACGTATTGGCGATGTTTCTAGGAAACATCAGTCCATTATTAATTATTGCAGGAATGCTTGGATTATCACCGGATTTAAAATCTGCATTGATTCAAAATGCGATGTTTATTGCAGGAACTGTTACTTTAGTTCAGTTGTATCCAGTATGTAAAATTGGTGCGAAGCTTCCAATCGTTATGGGTACAAGTTCTGGATTTATTGGAACTGCCAAAGCCATGGGAGCTTTATATGGTTATGGTGCATTGATGGGAGCAAGTTTAATTGGTGGGTTATTTGAGATGGTTTTAGGCTTCTTTATTAAACCATTAAGAAAATTATTCCCACCTGTTGTTACTAGCTTAGTTATCATTTCCATTGGTTTATCATTACTTCCTGTTGGTATCAATTATTTTGGTGGAGGTAGTGGTGCTGCTGATTTTGGGGATCCTAAACATTTATTGGTTGGTACATTTGTTATTTTGGTAATTATTATCGCCAAACAAATTAAAGGTTTTGTGAATAATGCTTCGATTTTGATTGGTATTATTGCTGGATATATCTTGGCTATTGTGTTAGGAATGGTTGATTTTACGCAAGTTCAAACAGCTTCTTGGCTTGCACTTCCAACATTTATGCCAGTAAAAATGGAATTCAACTTAGAAGTAATTATTGCGATGGGAATTATGTTTATTGCGACAACAGTTGAAACAGTTGGAGATGTTTCTGGTATCACAAATGGTGGTTTAGATCGTGAAGCAACTTCTGAAGAATTACAAGGCGGCGTTTTGGCGGATGGTTTAGGTTCTGTAGTTGCCTCATTGTTTGGAGTTTTGCCAAATACTTCATTCTCTCAAAATGTTGGTTTGGTTTCAGTGACTAAAGTTGTTAACCGTTTTACAATTATGACAGGAGCTATCTTCTTGATTCTTTGTGGTTTCTGCCCAAAATTAAGTGCTTTATTTGCAGTTATGCCTCAATCTGTACTTGGTGGAGCTGCCGTTATTATGTTTGCGAGTATTTTGGTAAGTGGTATTCAATCATTGATGCGTGTTGAATTCAATGAAAGAAACACTTTGATTATTGCCTTGGCAATTGGTCTTGGAATTGGTATTGGACAAGTACCTACAGTTCTAGCACAATTACCAAGTTGGATTGGAAATATTTTTGCACAAAACGGAATTATTATGACGTTTGTGATCGCAACCGTATTAAATTTAATTTTGCCTGGTAAAAAAGACTAACAAATCGGTGTTAAACATTGTGTTTAACACTTTCTTTTTTGTGTTAAAATTTTAGTAAAGAAAGAGAGCGTACCCATTATGTTAAGAATAATGAATTATGCATCGCCAGAATCTTTAGATGAGGCGTATGCGCTACTAACGAAAAATAAAAAGAATATGATTCTAGGCGGTATGATCTGGTTGAAGATGGAAGACATTCAGATTTCGACTGCTATTGATTTAAGCAAATTAGGTTTGGATCAAATTGAAGAAGATGATACAGAATTCAAAATCGGTGCTATGGTAACTTTGCGTCAATTAGAAACGCATCAAGCTTTCAATAAGGCAACTTGTTATGTATTTAGAGATGCTGTAAAAGATATTGTCGGTGTACAATTAAGAAACTTGGCAACAGTTGGAGGAAGTATATATTCGCGTTTTAGTTTTAGTGATGTCATCTGTAGCTTATTATGTTTAGAGTGTGATGTACAAACATATAAACATGGGCGTATTTCACTTGAAGAATTTGTGAGTCTTCCATATGAAAAGGATATTGTGGAATATATTTATGTGAAGAAGACAAATTTGCCGAGTGCCTTTGTTTCTGTAAGAAGGAGTGCTACGGATTTAAGTGTTTTAAATGCATCTTGTACAAAGTATGCAGATCACTACCGATTCTGTTTTGGTGCAAGACCAGCCATTGCGAAAGTTTATAATTGTGATTTAGATCATATTGATTTAGATGTATATTGTGCAGACAATATGCGCGGAAGCAAGGAATATAGAGAAAAACTTGTTGAGGGATTAACTCAGAAGTTATTGAGAAAGGTAGAGTCTTATGTTGGTTAAAATTAAAGTGAATGGAAAATTGATTCAGGATGATGTACAGCCACAAACTTTATTGCTTGACTGGCTAAGAGATCATGGTTGTTACAGTGTAAAAAGAGGTTGTGATACCGCAAACTGTGGATTATGTACAGTGTTAAGAGATGGGACGCCAATTCTTTCTTGTAGTACATTGACAGTTCGATGTGATGGTCATGAAATTACGACGCTTGAAGGACTTCAAAAAGAAGCGGGTGAATTCGGTATGTTTATGGCGAAACAAGGCGCTGAACAATGTGGTTTCTGTTCGCCAGGATTTATTATGAATGTTTTGGCAATGGAAAAAGAATTAGTGAATCCAAGTGATGATGAAATTCGTGCTTATTTAGCTGGAAATTTATGTCGTTGCTCTGGATATATGTCGCAGATGCGTGCAATCAAGGCGTATTTAAGTCGAGGTGAAAATCATGAATAGTGTAGGAAAAGGTGTCATCAAAAAAGATGCGATGGCTTTAGTTACAGGGCAACCTGTATATTGTGATGATTTAGCACCTAAGGATTGTTTGATTGTTAAGCTTTTAAGAAGTCCACATGCATACGCAAAAATTAGAAGTATTGATACTTCCATTGCGAAAAGAATTCCTGGAATTGAAGCGGTATATACGTATGAAGATGTTCCAACTTCTCGTTTTACTCTTGCAGGACAATCTTATCCTGAACCAAGTCCATATGATCGTAGAATCTTAGAAAATGTAGTTCGTTATGTAGGTGATGAAGTCGCAATTGTTGCGGGAGCTAATGAGGATTGTGTAGATCGTGCTTTGAAAGCTATCAAAGTAGATTATGAAGTATTAGAACCGTTGTTAGATTTTGAAAAGTCTATTGATAATGCAATTGTGGTTCATGAGGAAGACGATTATAAGTGTCTTTGTGAGATTGGTAATGACGTAAAGCGTAATATTGTCAGCAGTGGCGAAAGTGTTGTTGGTGATGTGGATGCAGTATTAAATGATTGTGAAGTGGTCTTAGAAAGAGATTATCATACAAAGGCCAATGCCCAGGCAATGATGGAAACTATGCGTTCATATTGTTACATTGATACATATGGTCGTTTAAATTGTGTAAGTTCCACACAGATTCCTTTCCATGTTCGAAGAATTTTAAGTAATGCTTTAGAAATTCCAAAGTCAAAAATCAATGTAATCAAGCCAAGAATTGGTGGCGGATTTGGTGCTAAACAAACGGCTTGTTGTGAAATCTTCACGGCATTTGTTACATGGAAACTTAAAAAGCCAAGTAAGATTGTTTATACTCGTGAAGAAACTTTTGCGGCTAGTAACTCAAGACATGAAATGAAGATGCATGTTCGTATTGGGGCTAAAAAAGACGGTACGATTGAAGCTATAGATTTATATACATTATCAAATCAAGGCGCTTATGGAGAGCATGGTCCAACTACAATTGGTTTGGCAGGACATAAATCTTTGCCTTTATATAACCATGTTAAAGCCAGTCGTTTTACATATGATGTAGTTTATACAAATACAATGCGTGCAGGTGCATATAGAGGGTATGGTGCTACGCAAGGTCAGTTTGCGGTTGAATCCATTATTAATGAATTGGCTGATGAATTGAATATGGATCCTTGTGAAATCCGTTTTAAAAATATGACACGTGAAAATGAAGTGTTATCACAATATTATAATGAAGAATTGAATGCGTGTGCGTTGGATCGTTGTTTAGAAAAAGCGATGGAAATGATTGACTACAAGAATAAACCTTTAAGACGTGATATGGGTGATTTTGTTCGTGGTTTAGGTGTTTCTTTATCTATGCAAGGTAGTGGTATTTCGTGTCTTGATGTAGGTTCTGTTGAAATTAAACTACAAGATGATGGTTTCTATACATTAAGTATCGGTGCTACAGATATGGGTACAGGATGTGATACGATTCTTGCTCAAATGGTTGCGGAATGTATGGATTGTGATGTAGATCAAGTTGTCACTAGTTCGTTGGATACAGATCATGCACCTTATGATACGGGTTCTTATGCTTCAAGTACAACGTATGTAACGGGTATGGCTGTAGTAAAGGCTTGTGAAAAGTTAAGAAATTCTATTTTAGAAGCGGCAGCCGGATTCTTTGATGTGGATAAAGAAGATATTGAATTTGATGGTAAGAAAATTTATACATTAGATCATACGCATGAAATGAGTTTAGCAGATTTTGCGGATATATGTTTCAATGGTGGTATCGCAAAAGCATTGATTGCCAGTGACTCCCACATGTCGCCTACTAGCCCACCTCCATTTATGGTTGGTATTGCCGAAGTGGATGTAGATAAGCTTACGGGTGAAATCAAAGTTCATGATTATGTATCTGTTGTTGATTGTGGTACAGTTATCAATCCAAATCTTGCCAAAGTACAAGCTGAAGGTGGTATTGTACAAGGTATTGGTATGGCTCTAAGTGAGGATATCACGTACTCAAATGAGGGTAAGATGCGTAATCGTAACTTCTTGCAGTATAAGTTGCCAACAAGGGTAGATGTTCCAAGTGTTCGTGTTGAGTTTGAAAGCAGCTATGAAGACAATGGTCCTTTTGGCGCAAAATCCATTGGTGAAGTTGTTATTAATACGCCAACAAGTGCAATTGCTAGCGCTATAAAACATGCGACGGGAGTGCAGGTTCGTACTTTGCCTATTACAGCTGAAAAAGTTTTATTAGGAAAAGAAGATGAATAATGTTTCTTTGATTATTTTAGCGTCTGGTTTTTCCAGGCGCTTTGTTTCAAATAAGCTTTTATACGAATTTCATGGTAAGAAACTTGTTGAATATGCTTTTGATAAGGCAAGTGCTTTTTTAGATGTGATAGTAGTCACACAATATACGGAAATAAAAGAAATGGCTGAGTCATTAGGCTATCATGTTGTTATGAATGATCATCCTGAATATGGGCAAGGGCATTCAATTGCTCTAGGTGTGGGTGCCTGTCAAAATAATGCATGCATATTGATGGTTGCGGATATGCCATATTTAAAATTGGATACGTTAAAGGAAATGGTTTCCATTCAAGATGGAAAGCATATTGTGATTTGTGAGTATAATGGTATTTTATGTAATCCTATGTTGCTCCCAAAAAGGTATTATGATAAGGCAAAACAATTGTGTAATGATAAAGGGGCAAAACAAATCATTGGTGATGATGCGTATTTAACGGTTTCTTTATTGGAAGAAGAATTTATGGATATAGATGAAAAAACAGAGGCTATTTAGCCTCTGTAATGTTTTTCTTTGTCTTTTGCGATGTCAAAATAGATTTGTTCGCCTCTTTGTTCATAAAGCATATTTGCCCAATATCCCCAAAGGATGTCTTCCATTCTTTCAAATGCCTGCACTTGAACATCAATCATTGGGTCGATGTCTCCATCAAAATAGGCTTGATAGAACTGGTCTCTTTGGTCAATATAATGGATGTTGTTTTCTGAAAAGAAGCTGGCGATATCAAAGCGATAATCGTTTTTTGCGGCATATTCATAGTCAATCAAATAGTCTTTTGTATCACTGTAAAGAATATTTCCTTGCACAAAGTCGTTATGGCATAGTGTGTTTGGTTTATATTCTTTTTTTAATGCTTCTAAAAAGTTTTCTTCATTTGGAAAAGATACGATACGTTCTTTGATTTGAGATTTGTAGAATTCAATCTTTCCAAAAGGGTTGAAAATAAACAAAGGAGCTTTTTTAGTATGAAGAGATTTCATTAAATTTGCACATCTTGCGAATTTGTCTTTGTCTTTACATTCATCAAATGTATCTACATCTTCAATATAATTTGTTACTTTGATACCTGCTTTTTCATCGAAAAAAATAACAGGTACATCTAAATCAGAAACAAGTGGCAAAATTTCCTTTTCGTGTTCATGCTGCAAACCAAGAGATTCATGATTCTTCTTTGGAACGCGTACCATATATTTATTGTCGTTGATTGTTAATAAATAGTTGTGGTTACTAATGCCTTTATCTGTTTTTTCGAGTGTGTAGTTTGTTGCTTTAAATTTTTTTTCTATCCATGTATTTAAGTTCATGTGGATATATTAACATTATTATTCTTTAAACTCAATGCGGTCGTTGTACCGCTTTTTTTGATTCGCGAAATTTACAAGCTCTCTTATGGCAAAAAAAGTTTGGAAGGAGAATCGAAGAAATAACTTTTTTGGCTTGCGTTGTTCTAAGAACAAAGCTGTAAATTGAAAAAGGAGTATTGTGCAATGAAGTATAAGGTGAAGTGGATCGAAGAACATATGGGAATTACAAGAAATATGATTCGTAGATATGAAAAAAAGGGAGTGATTTCAAAGAATGAAGAAGGAAAAGATCGAGAGTTTGATGAAGAAGGATTGAGACAATTATGGGATATAAGAATGTTGGTGAGTTTAGGGTTTAGTTTGGATGAAGTTAAAGAAATTTTGAGTGAGGGAAATTTAAAGGAACTGAGCCAAAGAAAGTTGGGTGAGTTGGATAAGAAATGTGATGATTTACAAAGCAAAAAAGATTTATTGAATATAGTTCAGATAACTGGAAAGTTACCTTGTTGTTTAGAAGATGTAATTGATGAGTTCGGAAAGAAGAGTGAATAATAATGAAAAAGTTAGTGTGTTTAGGGTTGTGCTTGATTCTTAGCGGTTGTACAAGTACACCTGTTGCCAAAAATGATTCAGAACGAAAAGTGAATGTGAATGTAATTGAGGTATCTGCTTCTACGATAGATGAAATAGAGGAAATGGCAATCAAGGATGTTGAGGACATAAAGGCAAAGTTAGAGAGTGAAAGGGATGCTTTGAGTGAAGAAATAACAGATTTTGATGTATATACGAAAAATGTAGATAAAGTAAAAGCATATTATGATGATGAAAGAGCACAGAAGAAGATGGATAAGTTTAAAAAATCAATTCTTCGTATGAAGGAGGATGTGAATGATTAGAGAGAATCGATGATTTTCTCTAATTTTTTAAAATGGGCTTGCATCACAGATTATAGTGGTGTATAGTAAATGGGCATGCGTGGGAGAATGCGTAACTGTTCGTATTACCACAGCATAGGACAAAATATAGGAGGAACGTCTTATGAGCAAGAAAAAAGTTACAAAAGTTTGTAAGTTGCAGTTCCAAGCTGGTGGAGCTAAACCAGGTCCAGCATTAGCAAGTGCTGGTATCAACATGCCTCAGTTCTGTACAGCTTTCAATGATGCAACAAAAGATCGTAAAGGTGATATTGTTCCAGTTGTCATTACTGCTTATGAAGATAAGAGTTTTGATTTCGTATTGAAAACAACACCTGCTGCTAACTTATTGAAAAAAGCAGCAAACGTACAAAAAGCAAGTGGAGATCAAAAAGTAGTTGCTGGTACAATTACAGTTGATCAATTAAAAGAAATTGCTGAGTACAAAATGCCAGACTTGAATGCCAATGATGTAGAAGCTGCAATGCGTATTGTTGCTGGTACTGCACGTAACATGGGTATCAAGGTTGAAGGATTTGAATAGGAGGAACATCAATAATGGCAAAAGTAAGTAAGAGATATGCTGAAGCAGCTAAATTGGTTGATCGTTCAAAAACTTATTCAATTGAAGAAGCTGTTAAATTAGCTAAAGAAACTAGTAAAACAAAATTCGACGCAAGTGTTGAAGTAAGTTTCCGTTTAAACGTAGACCCTCGTCACGCTGATCAACAAATTCGTGGTGCAATGGTATTACCTAATGGAACAGGTAAAACACAACGCGTTTGTGTAGTTGCACAAGGTGAAAAAGAAAAAGAAGCTCAGGCTGCTGGTGCTGATTTCGTTGGTGGTGCAGATATTATCGAAAAAATCTCTAAAGGTTGGTTCGATTTTGATGTATTAGTAGCTACTCCAGATATGATGGGTCAATTAGGACGTTTAGGGCGTGTTTTAGGTCCTAAAGGATTAATGCCAAACCCTAAGACTGGTACAGTAACAATGGATGTTGCTAAGGCTGTTGATGAAATCAAAAAAGGTAAAGTTACTTACCGTGTAGACAAAGAAGGAAACGTCAACTTAGCTATCGGTAAAACAAGTTTTACTGATGAAGCATTAGTTGAAAACTTCAATGCAATCTTCAACACAATTGCTAAGGCTCGTCCTGCAACTGTAAAAGGTGCATACATGAAAAACTTAGTTGTTTCAACAACTATGGGTCCTGGAATCCACGTTGAAATCGTTAAGTAATTGACAAATCTAGTAAAATAAATTAAACTACAGATTGTTATCAATATTCCAAAGACAGTAACGGCATATGCTTAATAATGTTACCGAGGGTATGATGCATTGAATTTGCACAATTAGCCCGTCTTTGATGCGGGCTTTTCTTTTGAATATTGTTACAATAGATGAAAGAAGAGGTGGATCGAATGAACAAAGACATCCTAGCACAAAAGGAAGCTGACGTTATCGCCTTATCTGAAAAAATGGAAGCTGCTAGTAGTGTTGTATTAGTAGAATACCGTGGATTATCAGTAAAGGAAGTAACAGAACTTCGTCGTGCTTTGCGTGAAGAAGACGTTGAATTCAAAGTTTACCGTAACGCAATTGCTCGTCGTGCTGCTGAAAAATTAGGCCACGAAGATTTCGCAAAAACTTTAGTTGGACCTAACGCATTGGCATTTGGTAAAGATCCAGTTGCTCCTGCTCGTGTATTAGCTAAATTCGCTAAAAAACATGAAGCATTGGTATTAAAAACTGGTATCGTGGATGGAGCTATGGTAGACGAAGCTACTATCCAAAAATTGTCTGCATTACCTAACAAAGAAGGTATGTTGGCTAAATTCGCATCTTGCTTAAATGCTCCAGTTATCAAATTTGCTATGACTGTTAAAGCATTGGCAGAAGCTAAAGAAAACGGATCTGTAAAAACAGAAGAAGCACCAGCTACAGAAGAAGCTGCTGCGTAATTAATTATAGGAGGAAAATAAAATGGCTAAATTAACTCAAGAAGAAATTCTTTCTTATTTAGAAGAAGCAACAATTTTAGAATTAAACGACTTAGTAAGTGCAATCGAAGAAAAATTTGGTGTAGTAGCTGCTGCTGCTGTTGCTGCTCCAGCTGCTGCTGCTGAAGAAGCTGCAGGACCTAGCGAAGTAACTGTTACATTAACAAATGTTGGTGGAACAAAAGTTGCTGTAATCAAAGCCGTACGTGAAATTACTGGTTTAGGATTAGTTGACGCTAAGAAATTAGTAGATGGTGTTCCAGCTGCTATTAAAGAAAACGTATCTCCAGAAGAAGCAGAATCAATTAAAGAAAAATTAGTTGCTGCTGGAGCTACTGTAGAAATTAAGTAATTTAAGCTTAATAAGTAATTAAAGCCTTTGTCCTTAGATAAAGGCTTTTTTTCTATTCATTTAATGAGTATGGACTTAAATGATACTATTATGATACTAAAAAAGACATCATTCTAATTGCGATGATGTCTTTTATATATGTTTATTCGTCTTTTAATATTTTTTTGACTGCATTATAGATTCCATTATCGTATGTAGATGTTGTGGCAAAATTAGCATAGCTTTTTACAAAATCACTCGCATTTCCCATCGCAACACCAATATCTGCTTTTTTTAACATATGGATATCGTTTGTGCTATCTCCAAAACAGATGGTATCTTTCCATGTGAATCCTGTTTTTTCAAGAATCATTTCAATGCCTTTTGATTTATCATTATCTGCATTGAAGATATCGAAGCAGAATCCATCGGTTTTAACGTTAATTAAATCGTTTCTTAGATTTGGGTGAGTTTCCATAAATTGGTCAACTAATTTTTTATCTTTAGTAAGAACTACGGCATTAAAGGCTTTGTGTCTTAAATGATACGACTGACTAGGATCATAGAATAGTGAATCTAGTACGTTACAGTATTTACAAAAGTCATACATTGGGTAAAAATTGTTGTAAATGTATGTGGCATCTCCAAAGTGAAACATCAGACCTGTTTCATGTTTTTTGCTGAAATTGACTAAGTCATTCACATTATCTTGTAAGATTGGATAGCTTCCAATTTCTTGAAAATCTTTGTCTAGAATGTAGCTTCCGTTGATCAATACATAATAATCAAATTGAACGCGTTGTAATATAAGTTTCATTTGATTTAAGGGACGGCCAGTTGCCGCACAGACAATATACCCTTTATCTTTAAGTGTCTGTATAGCGTCTAATGCGCTTTCTTGAATAATGTCATTTTCGGTTTGGTAAAGTGTTCCGTCCATGTCGAAAAATACAATTTTGTGTTTCATAAACATACCTCTATTCTTGTCTATATTATACTTTAATGAAGGGGGAATGCGTAAAAAATTTTTTATAAAAAATCAACAAAAAAGAATTGACAAATCATCCCAAATACTATATTCTAATATTGCATGCGAAAATAGGTTCTGAAAAGAGCCTATATTTAATGGATGGGCAAGACCCACCTGGCTTCGTTTGCTTGGAAATTGAAAATTTTGAAAGGAGGATCTTATGCCTACAATTAACCAGTTGATTCGTAAAGGTCGTAAGGCCAGTCAAAACGTTTCAAAGTCTCCAGCTTTGAACCGTGGTTACAACTCATTGCAGTCTAAACCAACAAACCAATCAAGTCCACAAAAACGTGGAGTTTGTACTCGTGTTGGTACTATGACACCTAAGAAACCAAACTCAGCACTTCGTAAATATGCGCGTGTTCGTTTAAGTAATGGTATGGAAGTTACAGCTTACATTCCAGGTATCGGACACAACTTACAGGAACACAGTGTTGTATTGATTCGTGGTGGACGTGTTAAAGACTTACCAGGTGTTCGTTACCACATCATTCGTGGCACTTTGGACTGTGCTGGTGTAAATGACCGTAAACAATCTCGCTCATTATACGGAACAAAAAGACCTAAGAAATAGATCAATCGTGAAAGGAGGAAATTAGATGCCTAGAAAAGGACACATTGCGAAACGTGACGTACTAGTCGACCCAATTTATAACTCTAAGTTGGTTACTCGTTTGATCAACAAAATCATGATTGATGGTAAAAAAGGGGTTGCACAAACTATTTTGTACAACGCGTTTGAAATCGTAGAAGTAAAAACAGGAAAAGCACCAATGGAGGTTTTCGAACAAGCTTTAGAAAACGTTATGCCTCAATTGGAATTGAAAGTTAGACGTGTAGGTGGAGCCAACTACCAAGTACCAGTTGAAGTAAGCGACGAACGTCGTTTGACTTTAGGACTTCGTTGGATTGTAAACTACGCACGTTTACGTAACGAAAAAACAATGGAACAGAGATTAGCAGCTGAAATTATCGATGCTTCTAATGGAACTGGCGCCAGTGTTAAAAAACGTGAAGACACTCACAAAATGGCAGAAGCTAACAAGGCTTATGCTCACTACCGTTGGTAAGAGAAGGAGTAAAGAAATATGGCTAGAGAATATGCTTTACACGAAACTCGTAACATCGGTATCATGGCTCACATCGATGCCGGAAAAACAACAACAACAGAACGTATTCTTTACTACTCTGGTGTAAACCACAAGATTGGTGAAACACACGATGGAGCTAGTACAATGGACTGGATGGAGCAAGAACAAGAACGTGGTATCACTATCACTTCTGCTGCTACAACAGCTCACTGGAAAAAGACAGACGGAACTGGTAAAGAATGCCGTATCAATATCATCGATACACCAGGTCACGTAGATTTCACAGTAGAAGTTGAACGTAGTTTACGTGTATTAGATGGTGCCGTAACAGTATTGGATGCCAAAGCAGGTGTAGAACCTCAAACTGAAACAGTTTGGCGTCAAGCTACTGAATATAACGTTCCACGTATTGTATTCTGTAACAAAATGGATGCTACAGGTGCTGACTTCTTAATGTCATGCAATACAATCATCGATCGTTTAGGAGCTAAATCTTGTCCAATTCAGTTACCAATCGGTGCTGAATCAGACTTCGAAGCTATCATTGATATCATCAAGAGAAAAGCTTACGAATTTAGTGGAGATTATGGTCGTGTAATCACTGAAATCCCAGTTCCAGAAGATATGGTAGATCTTATGGAAGAATACCGTGCTAAATTATTAGATTATTTAGCAGATTATGATGAAGATTTCATGATGCAAGTATTAGAAGGTGAAGAACCTTCAATCGAAGAAATCAAACGTGTATTACGTATTGCTGTATGTAATGGAGACTTCTTCCCAGTATTATGTGGATCTGCATATAAAAACAAAGGTGTTCAATTAGTATTGGATGCAGTAGTAGATTACTTACCAAGTCCATTAGATGTACCTTCAATTAAAGGTACTACATTAGATGGAGAACCAGATGTTCGTCACCCTGGTGATGATCAACCATTCTCAGCATTAGCATTTAAAATCGCTACAGACCCATTCGTTGGAAAATTATCTTTCTTCCGTGTTTATTCAGGTACTGCTACAGCAGGAAGCTATGTATTAAACTCAACTAAAGATAAAAAAGAACGTTTCGGACGTATCGTTCAGATGCACGCCAATGCACGTAAAGAAATCACTGAAGTTTATTCAGGTGATATCGCTGCTGCTGTTGGTTTAAAGGTTACTACAACAGGTGATACATTGTGTGATGAAGATCACCCAATCATCCTTGAATCTATGGAATTCCCTGAACCAGTAATCGAATTGTCTTTGGAACCAAAAACTAAAGCTGACCAAGACAAAATGGGATTGGCTCTTGCAAAACTTGCAGAAGAAGACCCTACTTTCAAAACATATACAAACGAAGAAACAGGACAAACAATTATTGCCGGTGTAGGTGAACTTCACTTGGATATCATTGTTGACCGTTTACGTCGCGAATTTAAAGTTGAAGCAAATGTTGGACAACCACAAGTTGCTTACCGTGAAACAATTCGTCAGACTGCTGATTGTGAAGGAAAATATATCCGTCAGTCAGGTGGTCGTGGACAATATGGTCACGTATGGATCAAATTCGAACCAAACGAAGGAAAAGGATTTGAATTCGTTGATGCTATCGTTGGTGGTAGCGTACCTAGAGAATATATCAAACCAACTCAAGAAGGTTTGGAAGCAGCATTGGAAAATGGTATGATTGCAGGTTATCCAGTAATCGATATCAAAGCTACATTATTTGATGGATCATATCACGATGTCGACTCTAGTGAAATGGCTTATAAGATTGCCGCTAGTATGGCATTGAAAGAAGCCGGAAAGAAATGTAAGCCTGCTATTCTAGAACCAATCATGTTCGTAGAAGTAACTGCACCAAGTGAATACTTAGGTAGCGTTATGGGTGACATTTCAAGTCGTCGTGGACAAATCACTGAACAGGAAGAACGTGGAAATGCCATTATCGTTCGTGCACATGTTCCATTATCAGAAATGTTCGGATATGTTACAGACTTACGTAGCTTTACTCAGGGACGTGGAAACTACTCTATGAAGTTCGACCACTACTCAGAAGTTCCAAAGAGTATTGCAGAAAAAATTATTAAAGAGAATTCAAACGAAAACTAGTTGATTTTCGTTTGGTTCTGAAATACAATATTTATTGTATGAAATATGTTAGCATTTAGGAGGAAATTATAAATGGCTAAGGAAAAATTTGACAGAAGTAAAACTCACGTTAATATTGGTACTATCGGTCACGTTGACCACGGTAAAACAACATTAACAGCAGCTATTACAACAGTATTAGCTAAAAAAGGTATGGCTAAAGCTGAAGCTTATGACCAAATCGACGGTGCTCCAGAAGAAAAAGAACGTGGAATCACTATCAACACTGCACACGTTGAATACCAAACAGAAAAACGTCACTATGCACACGTTGACTGTCCAGGCCACGCTGATTATGTAAAAAACATGATCACTGGTGCTGCTCAGATGGACGGAGCAATCTTAGTAGTTGCTGCATCTGATGGACCTATGCCTCAAACACGTGAACACATCTTGTTAGCACGTCAGGTAGGTGTTAAATATATCGTTATTTACTTAAACAAATGCGATATGGTTGATGATGAAGAATTAATCGACTTAGTAGAAATGGAAGTTCGTGAATTATTAAACGAATACGGATTCGACGGAGACGAAACTCCAGTTATCCGTGGATCAGCTTTAAAAGCTCTTGAAGGAGATCCTAAATACGAAGAATCAATCTACGAATTGATGAATGCTGTTGATACTTGGATTCCAGATCCAGCTCGTGAAATGGATAAACCATTCTTGATGGCAGTCGAAGACGTTATGACAATTTCTGGTCGTGGTACAGTAGCTACAGGACGTGTTGAACGTGGTCAAGCTCACTTAAACGACGAAGTTGAAATCGTTGGTATCAAAGACACTCAAAAAACAGTATTAACTGGTTTGGAAATGTTCCACAAACAATTAGACGTTGCTGAAGCAGGTGACAACATTGGTGCATTGTTACGTGGTATTGCACGTGACCAAATCCAACGTGGACAAGTATTAGCTAAACCTGGAAGTGTACACCCTCACACTAAATTTAAAGCACAAGTTTATGTTTTAACAAAAGAAGAAGGTGGACGTCACACTCCATTCGTTTCTAACTACCGTCCTCAATTCTACTTCCGTACAACTGACGTTACAGGTGTAATCACATTACCAGAAGGAACTGACATGGTAATGCCTGGTGACAACGTTGTTATGAACGTTGAATTGATCGCCCCAATCGCTATCGAAACTGGTACTAAGTTCTCTATCCGTGAAGGTGGACACACTGTAGGTGCTGGTAACGTTACTGAAATTGACGCTTAATTAAACTTATAAAAACAAAGGACTGATACAATTTTTGTATCGGTCTTTTTTTATCTAAAAATGAAAGAAATGTAAATGCAATGTAAATAATTGCATTTATCGTTGATGTTATAATTATTTTGTTTTATCAGACAAAACATATAAGAATAGTATGAATTAAGGAGAATGATTATGACAAAAATAACTAGAGATAAATGAAATTTTAAATTCGATACATTACAACTTTATGTAGGACAAGAATAAGCAGATCCAACAACTGACGCACGCGCAGTGCCATTAAATCAAACATTATCTAATGTGTTCAGAAATTGTGATCATGCAGCAGCACGTTTTGGATTGAGTGATGCAGGAAATATTTATGGACGTTAAACGAATCCAACTGAGGATGTATTTGAAAAGCGTATAGTGGCTCTTGAAGATGGTGTAGCTGCGTTAGCCGTAGCATCTGGTGCAGCGGCTGTTACATATACAATATTAAATTTAGCTCAAAATAGCGACAATATTGTTTCAGCCAAAAATGTATATGGCGGCTCATTTAATTTATTTGAACATACTTTACCTCAATATGGGATTGAAACAAATTTTGTAGATATTTTTAATGAAGAAGAAGTTGAAAGTGCTATTAATGAAAAAACAAATGCTTTGTATATTGAAACATTAGGAAATCCTAATTCTGATGTAGTAGATATTGAATCAGTCGCAAAGATTGCCCATAAACATAAAATTACATTAGTAGTTGACGATACATTCGCCACGCCATATTTAGTAAGACCAATCAAATATGGTGCTTAGATTGTTGTTCATTCAGCTACAAAATTTCTGGGTGGTCACGGAACTAGTATTGGTGGCGTAATCGTTGACGGAGGAAATTTTGATTGGGAATCTAGTGGAAGATTCGATTCACTGACAAAGCCAAATCCAAGCTATCATGGCATTAGTTTTACACAAGCATGTGGAGATAAGCATTCGTCACTAAGGTGCGTGCAATTCTTTTAAAAGACACAGGAGCTACGGTTTCTCCTTTCAATGCATTCTTATTCTTACAAGGGAAGAAACATTATCCTTGCGTGTAGAGCGTCATACTTATAACACACTAAAAGTCGTCGAATATTTGAATAATCATACTCGAGTAGAAAGCGTGTCTCATCCTAGCGTCTCTACAGATTCTAAACAACAAGAGTTGTATAAAAAGTATTTTTCTAATGGAGGAGGTTCGACGTTTGACATTAAGGGGATGCACAAAAAGCTTAAGATTTTTATAGATAATCTAGAATTATTCTCCTTATTGGCGAATGTTGCGGATGTTAAATCGTTAGTGATTCATCCGGTAACAACACATTCACAATGTACTGAATAAGAGTTACTAGATCAGGGCTTTCGTCCGAATACAATGCGTTTAAGTATTGGTTGTGAAAACACCAATGATATTATTCAAGATTTGGATGAAGCATTTAAAGCTATCGCATAATTAGTAAAAACCCAGAAATCTAGCTTTTTATTATGCTAGAATAATTTATAAACGTGCTAATAAAGTGAATTTATTTTTTGGTAGAATTATTCTAGTGTTTGAAAGGAGGGCATGAGTGAACAGAAAAATTACGTTTTTTAGTGTATAAAATAGGGATGGTTGTGTTAGCGTTAGGGTTGACTTTGAACACACTGGCAAATCTAGGCGTATCCCCAATAAAATCAGTACCCTATAGTATTGCACAGATTACAGGATTAAACTTATCAATTTAACTTTTCTGGTATACGCTATATTTGTAGTTGTACAACTAGCGATTCATGTACAATTAAAAAAATAACAGAATTATATCTGATTTGTTGTGATTGCAATAAAGTTTAATATTGAGACATTTATTGCTCATCTAATTGTTGGTATTAGTAAGGTAATAGCAATATTTCATCATGTTTTTGAAGCATAGATTGAAGATTGAACTAGTGATTTATAAACGACATCTACCAGTTTTCTTTAAAAAACGATGAAAACGTATACAGTAAAAAATATGAAAAAAAATAAAAAAAACATTTGACGAAGCGAAAAGTATTTGGTAATATAGATGAGCACTGCTGAG
>OLSO01001525.1_pt1 | contig 17411 bp, 13 predicted proteins | sample 1672441 | NCBI WGS metagenome assembly OLSO01 (sample SAMEA3136686, study PRJEB25190) | human gut metagenome | biome: human gut; feature: human-associated habitat; material: faeces | place: Austria | collected 2013 | reverse complement strand
GAATGTACGAGAGATTATCATCTCATTTCATCTTCGTTCCAAGCATCAAATGACACATGTAAAGATTTTTTGGCATTTTACGAAAAGGAGGAAAATTAATATGAATGTCAAATGTGGTGGTATTTATAAGCACAAGAATGATGATGCGTATTCGGTCATTCTATATACGACTGATTTGAAGACAAAAGGCTATTGTCTATTTACGCATGCAAATAGCCATAACGATATCTGCAATCAATGGAAAAAATATCGAAAAGATATTGGACCATACAAGCCAGATCATGCGTATTGGTTTGTAGATACGAGTATATTGGATGACTATTTGGATGGATATGTAGGAGAAATGAATGAAGAAATGCTTGAAGAAATATGTGACACATTAAACTATATTGCACCAATTGATATTGTGCGTGGACGATTATTTGCAGCATGTAATTGCAAATATGCTGTAAATAGTATAAACTCGATTGGACCAGATCTGCAGTATCATTCTGAGAAAACTGGATTGCAAATAGGCAATGATCAAGAAGCAAAAGATCATAGATGTGAAGAATTTCGAGCACATTATGAATAATGAAACGCATTAATGAAAAAATGAAGAAAGAGAGAAGAGAACTTACAAATATTAAGTTCTCTTTTTGTTAATTATTCATATACAAAAAGTCTCTCACATACGGAGGATGTGCAAGAGACTGTAAAAAGGTATATATAATTTATGCAAAAATATTTGGCTTTTCTGCCATGTATATATCGTATCAGATTTCTTGACTTTTGTCAAAGATTTTTTCAAAAACAAATATAATTGCACATGAAAGTTCAACATGTGCGATCATATTCAAATAAAATCAAATTTTCGAAAGGTATGGCATCTCTGCCATAATTTTATATTATCATATTTTGCGTTCTTTGACAATTGACAATATCAATGAAGTTTTAAGAATATCATTTTATATTATGCCAGTGAAAATAATAAATATGATAAAAATCGATAAATAATTATATATAAAAATATTATATAACTTTATTTATACTGCATATTTATACATATCTATTAAAATCTTTTATACACTCCGCACCACGACTGTGACTTAAATCGTAAGCTCGCTTTATGTATATGGAATGGGCACACATCCCTCTGATTAACACGGATAGTTAAATTAGTAAATCGTTATTTTCTTTGGAAAATAAGATAATGTTTTAATAGATTCTTTTGTAAATAAATGTGGAAATTCTTTTCTTAAAATATTATAACTTGCATTGACATCTGCATTGATTTCAGTTCCATCTGCAGCTACATATAATCCACGATAAACTCTTTTCCCAGAAAATACACAGTTATGTTTTTCACCGTAATTTGGAATCTCATCAAGATCAAGAAAACTTGATTGTGAAGTATAAGATTCTTCTCTTTCGATAACATTGATACCAACAACTTCTGCTTTATATTTCAATTTATTAAGGAAACTTCGAAATGGAAGATCTACAAAATTTTGATTGTTTTTTCTTCCAAGATTACATTCTTGTTTCCAATTTGAATTGAGTCCAACAACAATTGTTCCAATTCCATACCTTAAACAATAATCAACAATAAACTTTGAAATCTTATGCATTTCATGATCCATTTTATTATTTCTTTTTGTTGTTAAGGTTTGTAATTTTTTAGACCAATACAATTGATGTAATGTTCCATCTTCTTCAACAAATGGTAATTCTGATTGATATTTTGCTCGCATTTTATTGTAATATTGATTCATGCTTTTCAAGATTTTGCCATTAATAAGAATTGGTCGAAGACCAATCGTATTTGTAATAGTTGCAAAATTATTAACACCTAAATCAATGCCCATATATGCATTTTCGTGAAACTCTGTATCAATCGTTTGAATGGTATCCCATACGATTTCGATTTTATAAATTGTACCCATTGGAATAATACGAGCCTCTTTAAAAACATAATCTTTATGATCAATCCCAATTTTTAATTTTTCAGGTATAAAAGAACAAGTCAAATATTCTCCATCTATTTTGCATTGTTGGTTTGTTAAAGAAACTTTTTTTCTACCATCTTTCTTTTTGTATTTTGGCATTTGTGGTTTTCCAGTATATTTTGATGAATCTTTTGCATATCCACTTAATCCTTTACAAAATCCTTTCCAATCTTTACAAAGATTACGAAGCACTTGTTGAGAGGTTTGTGCTTTCATAGCCTTATATGGATTATCTTCAGTTGTTAAGCAATGTGCAAAATAATAATTTAAAAAATCATAGAACAAAATCCCATTTTCTTTTGAAATTTTTGGTTGTGGCACATAAACTGCTTTTAATAATGTTTCTAACTGTTTTCCAATTTTTACAAGTTCTTCTTTATCTGCATGATCTTCTCTCAATGAACGATATATTTTTTGTAGTGCTTTGATATTCTTTTTCTTTTTTAGGATAAAAGATTTTTTTGATTTTTCATTAAATGCATCAATACATTCATTTAATTCGTCAAAAAGTTTTTGTATATCATTAGGAATGTTTTCTCTTTTATGAAAAATAAAACATTGCCGCAGATAGTAATTTGCTAAATTATAAAGATTTTTCGCACAAAATGTAAGATCATCACAAAATGCAAATAATGGATGGCTTGGTTTGACTTGATAAATAGAAACTCGTTTTGCTTCCAATTCATTATCTTCTAGTGCTTCTTTTTTCTTTGACATGAGCGTGGCCTCCCTTCTTCGTTTATATAAGTATATTATCATATTTATTGACTATTGTCAATGATTTTTTAAAGAAAATTATGACAATTTATCATTATAAATAATTTCTTTAAGTTTTTTAACTCTGCGATTTGAATAAAGTTTCATTGAATAACAATGAAGTAAACTAACAATCTCTTCAAATATTTCCTCAGAATCAAGTTTTGTTGAACCAATTTCACTAACAATAATAATTTTACAATTATATTTTTGAAACAAGTATGTAAATAAGTTAAATCCAATTCGGCTTAATCGATCTTTATATGTAATTACAACAGTATCAATTTTACCAGCAATAATTTCATCTAACATAATAAAAAAATCTTTTCGTTTTTCAAAATCAATTCCACTTGCAATATCTTTGTAAACATTGTTAATTTTTATACCATTAGAAAAACAAAATTGTTTTAATAAGTCTTCTTGATTTTTTAAATCTTGCTTTTGTTTTTGAGTCGAAACCCTACAATAAAGAACTGTTTTTCTATCTACATTTTTATTAAGAAAATCATAAACAGATTTTTCATCATAGTCATACCTACCGTTTGGCAAAACTTGCACTTTGATAGTTCCGTTTTTTACATATTTTGTTAATGTTGGTCGTGTAATTCGCAAAATAGATAAAACTTCTTTTGCTTTCATTAAAAATACAGCTCCTTTCATTTAATTTGTTGTATTATATATAAGTAAAAAATAATTATAACTATTTTTTATAAAAACAGTTAATATTTTTTATAATTTTTATTAATTTTTGATTTTCTTATCATAATTTATTCTCCGATTATATACCCTATCCCAAATAAAGTAATTATATATTGTGGGTTTTTAGAGTCGTCTTCAATCTTTCTGCGCAGTCTTCTTATATTTACTGATAATGTGTTGTCATCTACATAATTTCCATTATAGTCCCAAAGTTTATCTAATAGTATTTGTTTTGTCATTGCTCTACCTTTATTTTTACAAAGAATCTCAAGTAATTTATATTCCGTAGCACTTAATTTAACTTCTTTATCATTTTTATAAACTCTCTTTGCATCATAATCCATCTTTAAATCTCTATATATAAATATTTTTTTCTCTACTATATCACTTCTTTTTAATATAGCATTTATTTTAAATTTTAAAACTTCTACTGAAAATGGCTTTGATATATAATCATCACAACCACATTCAAATCCCTTTATCATATCTTCTTCTGTATCATTTGCTGTAAAAAATACAATTGGAAAGTTTATTTTTGTTTTTATTTCTTTACATAAATCAAGCCCACTACCATCTGGTAAGGTAATATCTAATAATAAAAAATCAATTTCATTATTATCTACTGCTGTTTTGCCTTCTTGTTTTGTATATGCACTTATAACATTATACCCCTCTTTTTTTAAAGCAAATGCAACTCCTTTATTTAAGATTTTGTCGTCTTCAATAATTAAAATATTTCTCATAAAACCCTCCTAATACAGCAAACTAAGGCTTGTAATAAATATATTATTACAAGCCACAGCATATTTTAGTTATTTATTTCTCTTAGTCTTTCTATAACACTTTTATTTGAGCTGTATTTATATACTATGCCCGGTGTTATTGTGCAAACTAAAATTATAATTATGACTAAAAAAATCAATTGACTCGTTGGGAAAATAAATTTGGCATAATCAGCTAAGTTTGCCGTCAACATAGCTATTATATATATTATTCCTATGCCGAGTGTAAATATCATGCACAATGTTATTAGTGCATAATATAATCCTTCAAATGTAAGCATTTTTTTAATTTGTTTTTTCGTCATTCCTACACTTTCCATTATAGCAAGTTCTCTAAGTCTTGTACTGACATTTGTGACCATGACGTTGATAAAATTAAGCAAGCCTATAAATATAAATATCAATGATACTCCCCCGCCTACTACATTCATCATAATTTTACTTTGTGTAAAGTTTTCAGCTCCATCTATTTTTGCATTTACATATGTGCTGTATTTTGTATCTTCTAATTTCTTTTTTATAATCTTGCTATATTCTTTTTTGCAGTCTATTGTCGCCAAAAGCGTCATTTTATCATTTTTAAATTTATTTATAAGAGATTCGCTCATATATATATATGGTACTCCAACTTCATTATCCTCGATAAACTTTACTATACCTTTATTGCTTGATAATAGTTGTATATTTGCCGAAATTATTTTTTCATTTTTATTATTTCTAAATGTCAATTTTTCATCTGAAAAGTCGTAGTTTTTATTATTGTCATAGAAAAAGTTATCCACAAGTATTAATTTACCTTCATTAAATGCTTTTGTGTCTATTTTTCCGCCTTCTGCTTTATTTATTTTTTCTATAGTATCTTTATCTATAAATGCAGTTGCAGTTTCTAGTTTAGATGGATTTTTCTCTATTTTTTGTATATATTTATTTAAATTTTGCTTATAAGTATCAGGATCTCCATATAATTTATATGAATTTTCTAAAGCAGGCATAATCACATTTTTATTAAAATCCATTTTTAATCTATCAAATTTTACTGCATTTACTGATGTAACCCCTTCTATATTTTTGATTTCATCAATAGTTTTGTCTAATTTATCACTACTCTTTGAATTTAAATCTACTATTTCAAAATCATGTGGATAGTATTCTCTAAGATAATTTTCTAAACCTAAACTGCTTGTAAATGTATTTACACTTAAGTAAGTAATTATACCTACAAATAATGATAAAAATACTAATAAAGCTCGCTTTTTGTCTCTAAATACATTATACCAAGCCATCTTATACAACTTGCCACCATTAGTAGATTTTCTGTCTTTCTTTTGTTTTTTACTTTTTTTGCCCGTATAGTTAAGCGCTTCTGTTGGAGAAATTTTGCTCGCTATTTTAGCTGGTTTTATACAACTTATCCAAACTGTAAGTAGTGAAAATAGTATTGTTCCTATAAATACTACTGGTGTAAAATGTGCCTTTGTTGGCAACATATCTGCGTAATAAGTCCCTGCACTAAATCCCTCTAATACTGACGGTACTATTAAAAATGATACTATTACTGCTAAGATTATACCTATTGGAATTCCTATTAATGAAAGTCTCAAGCCCTGTCCTTTTACAATTTTTTTAATTTGTTTTGGTGATGCACCTATTGTTTTTAACATTCCATAAAATTGTATATCTTTTGTTATAGCAATATATAATATATTGTAAATTAATAAATATCCGCTTAAAATCATAAAAAAGCTGACTATTACTACTATAGCTAAAGACGTAATTTTAGCATTTTCTTCAGAATTTGATTGTTCATATAAAGTTACAAATGATTGGTTTTTATTTAAATCTACACCTGATTTTAATATATTTTCTGCATTCTCTTTTTTGCTGTCCTTTATATCAATAGTAAGTATTCCGTTTTTTTCTAATGATAAGTTATGTTTTTTAACAAATTTATTTGAAACATATGATAATTTATCTATATCATTTCTTTTTTCCATTGAATAATCTGTATAAGTACCGCTTACTACAAATTCTATCGATTCTGTCTTTTTATTTATATTGCAGTTTAATATTACTTTATCGCCCGGCTTTATATCTTTTAATTTTAATAAATCTATTACAGATTGCGATAACATAATTTCATTTTCTTTATCTGGATAATTACCTTTTATATCTCCAACTGCTGGTGAAATTTGTTTTTCCCAAGCTTCTTTGTCTATATATTCAAGATATATTTTTGAATCATTATTTTTTAGTTTATTTGAATTAACATTTCCGACTGTAATCTCTTTTCCTATACTATCTGTTATATTTAAATCTTTGATTTGTGAAATTTGTTTTTCTGTTGGATTATTCAAATAAGCATTTGCTGTGCTACCTGCATCTCTTAGATTCATAAGTTGATAATTTTTATTAAAACTTATCCCCAAGGTAAAAACACATGCCAACATAAAAGTTGTCAAAACTATCGCTATAATTACAAAAATATTTCTAGTTTTATTTGATTTAAGCGACCTATTTGTAATTTTTTTTATTATTTCTTTATTATTGTTTTCAAATTTCATTAATCGTCACCTCTTGCAATCTTTCCATCTTCGATTCTTATAATCCTATCTGCAAGTTGAGCGATTTCTTCATTATGAGTGATCATAACAATAGTTTGGTTGAATTTTTGACTAGTCATCTTCAAAAGGCCAATAACATCCATTCCTGTCTTGCTGTCTAAGTTTCCTGTTGGCTCATCTGCCAAAATTATCGCTGGTTTTGTCGCAATTGCTCTAGCTATGGCAACACGCTGTTGTTGTCCTCCCGACAAATTATTCGGCATATTTGTCAATTTTTGATTTAGTCCAAGCGTATTTACTATTGAATCTATATAATCTTCATCAATTTTAACTCCATCTAACTCAATCGGTAAAACTATATTTTCATATACATTTAAAATTGGGACTAAATTATAGTTTTGAAATATAAATCCTATATTTCTTCGTCTAAATATAGTAAGTTCTTCATCTTTCATATCGCCTAATTTCTTATTATTTATATATACATCCCCACTAGTCAGCTTATCTAAGCCTCCTAACATATTCAAAAGAGTTGATTTACCACTACCAGAACTCCCAACGATTGCAACAAATTCTCCTTGTTCTACTTCTAAACTTAGATTGTCTAATGCTTTTACTTCATTTTCATCTTGACCATATATTTTTATCAAATTTTCAGCTTTTAATATACTCATATTTACACCTCTATAATTAATTTTCTATTTATATCTTAATAAAAACTTCTGACAATCTTATGACAGCTTTAAAAATTTGTGTAGACAAATTTCTTCCTTCTTTTTATTTATTACTATTTGATTACAATATTGTCTACAAAATACATCTTATTTCGCATTTTTGTTACTAATTGTTACTATTCATTAATTTTATTACTATTTGATTACAATATATATTTTTTCTAACCATTAATCACTTATGATGCTATAATGGAGTTGTTGTAAAGAAAATAAGAAATCTTAAATAAAGATTTTAAAGCAACATTAGTAATTTGAAAAATATTTAAAAGTATGCGTCAAATCGTAAGACTAAATTAAAAACTATTGGGGGTATTTAATATGAAAAATAATTTTCAAAAAGTAATGGTAACTGGTCTAGCATCTATCGTTTGTGCTGGAAGCATGTCAATAGCGACTTTACCAAATTACAGTAACTTAAATTCTGTAGACGCAGTTTATGCTGCAACAATAAAAGATACAGCAATGACTGCTACTGGTACAGTAAATAGTAATGTATTTTTAAGAAAAGGACCTGGTACTAGTTATGGTAAAATAACTATTTTAACTAAAGGTTCTAAAGTAGATATCGTTGCGAAATCTTCTAATGGTTGGTACAAAATAAAATATAAAAATAGTTATGGATATTCTTATAAAGATTATATAACTGTTAAAGACTCTGATGTAACGACAACTGAAACAGAATACACTGCTACAGGAACTACAACAACAAGTCTTAATGTTAGAAAATCTCCATCTGCTTCAGCAACTAAATTAGGTACTTTAGGTAAAAATGCTAAAGTAGATATAGTTGCTAAAGTTTCTAATGGTTGGTATAAAATAAAATATAACGGAGGTTATGGTTATATCTCTGGTTCTTATGTAAAAACTTCTACTACACAAGAAGAAACTACTGAAACAGCTTATACTGCTACTGGTACTACTAAAAATAGCCTTAATGTAAGAAAAGGTGCCGGTACTTCTTATGATAAATTAGGCTCATTAAAGAAAGGTGCTAAAGTCGACATAGTAGCTAAAACTTCTAATGGTTGGTATAAAATAAAATACAATAAAGATTTCGGATATGTTTCTGGTTCTTATGTTACTATAGGTTCTAGTACACCAACTACTCCTACTACTGGCGAAACTGAATATACTGCTACTGGTACTCCTAAATACAACTTAAAAGTAAGAGCTGCTGCTTCTACTTCTTCTAAACAAATAGGTAGCGTTAAAAAAGGTGCTAAAGTTGAAATAGTTGCTAAAACTACTAACAACGCTTGGTATAAAATAAAATATAATAAAGGTTATGGCTATGTAGCTGCTCAATATGTTACTGTAAAATCTACTACTGATACACCTACTACTCCTGAAGTTAAATATCCAGCAACTGGTGTAGCTGTTCATGCAGTATTTATAAGAGAATCTGCTAACACTAAATCTAAAGAAGTTGGTGTATTATATACAAACGATACAATTACTGTATTAGGTAAAGCTACTGATGGTTGGTACAAAGTACAATATAAAGATAAAGACGGAAATACTGACAAAATAGGATATGTTTATGGTGACTATTTAACTATAAAATAATTTAGACTAAAATAATCTAGATTAAAGTAATTTAGACCATTTATTAAAATTATAACTCATTAAAGTTATACAAATATTTTAATTGCTTTATAATATAATTTCCTATATAAGAAAAGCTCTTACAAGTATCATTACTTATAAGAGCTTTTTTATTAGGTTTATTTAATTTATTATTAAAGTTATTAAATTTTTATCTTGTTATTAAACCTATTTACGGAATAAGTTTAATAATTTTTGCCAGAAGTTAAGTTCTTCAGTTTTTTCTTCTACTGCTTTAACTTCTTGTTTTTTAATATCTTCAGTTTTTATTACGAATTGTACTGAATCTACATCTGTGTTTTTGTCAGATACGAATGATTCTACTTCAAAATCACCACCTGCAAAACTTTCTATCATAGAATCTACTTCATCATCTACTTTTTTATCAAGATCTGATGTTTCTTTTTTGAATTCACCAGTTCCTTCAGTAAGTTCAGTTGTTCCTTTGTATAAGCTGTTAGTTCCACTTACTAAATCAAGAGCCCCTTGATAAACTTTTCCATATCCATCAGTTATTTTGCTTACTGCTCCTGTGTATTCTTTTATTCCGCTATCTAAAACTGCATAGTTATCAGTTAATTTGTTTATTCCGCTTTTTAATTGAGTCATGTTTGCCATTAAGTTATTTAATGAAGACACTAAACCTTGTATACTTTCATCAAATTTTTTGTAGTTACTTTGTAATGATAATGCACCACTCATTAAAGTTGTTTGACCAGAAGATGTACTCATTTGTGCGCTTATTCCGCTTATAAGTTGAGAACTTCCTGATATATATGTTGCATCTGCTTTTAATAAAGTTTCTACAGATATTAATTTACCTGCTGTTTGAACATATTGTGTAACTGCTGCTGTATTACCAGCTGTTACTTGTGCATATAATGCTGCAGCTTCTTGATTACCTGATTGAGATAATTGAGCTAATTTGCTTATTACAGCTTGGTTTCCACCTGAAGTATAAGCACTGTATAATGCTCTTTGAGTGCTAGTAATTCCTAAAGATTGTAAAGCTGCTTGGTTTTTTTGTGCAAGTTCTGCACCACTGCTTAATCCAGCATTTGCTAAACTGCTGTTGTATTGGTTTATACTAGAGTTTACAGTTTGTAATCCTCCTACTAAGCTGTCTATTCCACCTTTTATACTAGTAGATGCTGCTGATAATTGTTTTAAATCATCTGCTGAAGTTGATACATTGTTAAGTGATGATTGTATTGTTTTTAATGCACTTAATACTTCACTAGAACCACTATTTAAACTTGATGATTTTGAGTTTAATTGGTTTAATCCATCTTGTATAGTTTTTATACCATCTGCTAAAGAAACTGCCCCAGTGTTTAACTGATTAGCACCGTCGTTTAATTCGTTAGCACCATTATCTAATTCAGAAACTGCATCTTGTAATGTTGTAAGTTGATCAGTTAAAGCTGATGTATCTATAGAATCAGTATCTAATCCTAAGTTTAAGTTTATTCCGTTTACTTGGATTCCACTCATTTCAAAATCAGTTACATCTGTTGATATTTCTATTTCTTTTTCATTTCCTGGTAATATTGTATAAGTAAGTTGTTTTAAACCACCTACATTAGCCATAGTAGCACTTTCACTTTCTATGTTTTTACATAAGTTTGTATCTAATTGAAGAACTGTTTGTAATGCATAGTTTTCAAAGAAGTTCTTTTTGCAGTTTTCGTTTTTCTTTATAGAAATTGTTATTTCTAATTTACCGCTTTTACCAGCAAGATCTTGTGCTTTGTATTCTTTTCCGTCTAATTTATATTTTACTTTTATATTCCATGGCATTTCAGTATTTGATTTCATAATACCTTGGTAGTATAATTCGTCCCCAGAATTATCTATTGTTATTTTTCCATTTGAATATTTTATTTCATCACTTGAAGTCATGTTTTTTACTTCGTCGTAATTTCCATAGTCAACTATATCTTTATCTTTAAATATGTTTACTGCATATATTTTTTCTATCTCACCAGAAGTACTTAAATTTGCATAAATTACTTCTTCCTTTTCACTTGATTTTGTAGCTGCTAATGAAACTGATGTAAATGCACTAGAACCACATATTGCCCCAGCCATCGCAACTGCAACGATTTTATTGTAATTTTTCATATAACGCACTCTCCTATTTTATCAAGTTTAAATCTATTTTTATTAACTAAATTTATCGTTTTAATCTTAGGTTAAACTAAGGTAAAAACCTTAGTCTAACTCTAAACCTTTATAACCATCTTTTTCGTATGATTCTTTTTCTTTTTTATTGAAGAATTTAACTCCAACTGTTGTTTTTTGGATTAATCCATCAAATATATATAACATTCCCGGAATTACAAATAGAACAATTAATGTTGATAATGCCGTACCTCTTGCTAATAAATGTCCTAATTGGCTAAGTATTCCGTGTGTTGATATTTTCCATAGTAGAAGACCAGCAATAGTAAGTATTGATGCTGATGTCATAATTGATACTGTTGTAGATCTTAAAGTTTCTACTATAGTTTTCTTTTTAGATGCTGTCTCTCTAACTTCCATATATCTACTTGTAAGAAGTATCGCGTAGTCAACTGTCGCCCCCAATTGAACAGAACTTATTATTAAGTATGCTATATAGAACACAAAGTCATTTGTGAAATATGGCACTGATAAGTTTATCCATATTGCAGTTTCTATTGCTAATACTAATATAACTGGTATAGTTATTGATTTCATACTAAGAAGTAATACTACAAATACTGCACCTATTGCTATAAGATTTACTCTATCGTTGTCTTTTGTGATAGTATCCATTAAGTCGTAAGTACTTGCACTTTCACCTGCTAAAAGATATTTATCTCCATAATAAGATTTAGCTAGTGAACGAATTTCTTCTATAAGGTTGAAAGTTTTTTCACCTTCAAAATCAGCATCTACTGTAAGAACTAATCTACTGTAGTTATCTGATATTAATTTAGATAATGTTTCATTATCTACATAATCCATAGGTACCTCAGCCCCAGCATTATCTACATAAGAAAGTATGCTTGTAACCTCTGGCATATCGTGTAATTTTTTACTTAATTCAGTTTCTTTTTCTAAATCACCTTTTGGAACCATTAAAACTAAGTTGTTTGATTTTCCAAAAGTATCTTCTATTATTTTAGTATCTCTACCTATTTGTGTATCAGTACTGAATATTTGTGATGATCCATAAGAGAAGAAGTTCTCTTTTTGACCTAAGTTACAAGGTATTATGAATAATACAAATACTAATACTGCTGGGACCATAAGTTTAGTAACAAATTGTCCAAATTTACCAAAGTCAGGTAAGAATGATTTATGTTTTGTTTTATCTATTAGTGGATAACAGTATAGTAATACTACTGGGAATAATACAAAGACTGTTATTAAACTTAAGAATATAGCTTTAGCCATTGCAAGACCCATATCTGGACCTATTTTAAATCTCATAAGTATAAGTGCTGCGAACCCGATTACTGTTGTAAGTCCACTTGATAAAATCGAACCTGTCGATTTACAAAGAGCATTGATCATAGCCTCTTTTGGAGCTTGACCTTCTTCTCTCATTTCTTGGAAACGGTGTAATAAGAATATCGAGTAGTCCATCGATACCGCCAACTGAAGTACACCACCGGCTGCATTTGTTACGAATGAAATCGTACCAAACATTAAGTTACTACCTTTATTAAGTAATATTGCTACCCCTATTGACCCTAGTAATAATATAGGTTCTATCCATGAACTTGAAGTTAAGAATAAAACTGCTAAACATATTGGTATTACTAAGAATATTATATTTTTTACTTCTTTATTTGTTGCTTGTGCTGCAATAGCTGTATTTATTGCTGCCCCTGCCATAGAATTGTCGTCACCGATTAAATCTCTAATCGCGTTTACTGTCTCAATTCTTGTATGTTCATTAATTGTTACTGTAAATAATGCCTTATTATCTTTATAATAATTTTCTACAGTATCTTTATCAGCTGTTTCTAATGGTATATCCGTATCTACAACATCATCTAACCAAGTTACATCTTCTACACCTTCAATTTCTGATAACTTTTGTTTCATCTCAAGTGCCTGTGCAACGGTCAAATTGGAAACCATAACTCTTGCATTAGGGATACTCATGTCGTATTCTTCATTCATAGTATCAAGAGCCACTGTTGATGCTGTCCCATCTGGTAAATAATCATTTATGTCGTAATTGACATTTACCATAGTACTGCAAACTGCAGAAACAATCATAGCCATAACAAATGCAACTATTACTGTTTTTTTATGATTGACTATACTCTCATAAAGCTTTCTCATAAATTATCCTCCTTAATTAACGTCGTGTTGATTTAAATGATAAAATCCATTATAATTTCATAATAGTTGAATTTCAATAATCAATGATTTTAATTTTGTTTAAATTTAGACAGTACTATTTTATTTTGTATACAAATCAACACTTTTTTTAAATATGTTGATTTTTTAGGAGGATATTATGGAGAAAAAAACTGACAGAAGAATTAGAAAAACAAAACAACAATTACAAGAAGGTTTTATCCACCTTAGAAAAAGTAAGAGTATTAAAGATATCACTGTCAAAGAACTTTGCGAATTGACAGATCTAAACAGAGGTACTTTTTATCTACATTATAAAGATATATATGATTTATCAGAGCAAATGGAAAATGAAATTATTCTTAAATTTGAAGAGGCTTTAAATTCATATTCAGTTGATGGCGAAACTTCACCACAAACCATTATGTGTAAAGCATTCGAAATCATAAAAGAAAACGCCGATTTTTGTACTTGCCTTTTAAGTAATACTGGTGAGATGACATTTTTTAATAAATTAAAAACCATAATCCGCGATGGATGTTTTCAATATTGGACAGAACTATTTAGTAAGCCTAAAAAGGTAGAGACTTTTGATTATTTCTTTAACTTTATGCTTTATGGATGTATAGGTATAATCGAGTCATGGCTAAATAGCGGTCTTAAAGAATCACCACAAGAGATGGCCCAATTAGCGAGCAAAGTCATGCTCAATGGTGTTACAGTATTACATTAATTTAAAACTTGCATACATAAATTTTTATTATATACATAAATCATATTTTTATAACCTTATATACTTCCCTATATAATAAGATGTCTTTTTATTATATAGGGAATGTTTTTTTAATAGCTTTCTTTTACTTCTTTTATTTCTCTTTTTTCACTCTTCTTTTTTTCTGGTTTTCCCTCATAAAAATTTGCTCCCACTGTAGTCTTTCTTATTAATGTATCAAAAATATACAACATGCCTGGGATTACAAATAATACAATAATAGTAGATAAAACTGTTCCCCTACCTAATAAGTGTCCCAATTGGCTAAGAACACCATGAGTTGAGATTTTCCACAACAATACTCCCGCAAGAGTAAGTATTGATCATAGGAAGTTCAGCACCTGCACTATCTACATATGAAATAATGCTAGATACTTGAGGTATTTCATGCAACTTATCGCTTAGCTCTGTTTCCTTTTGTAAATCTCCCTTTGGCACCATCAAAACTAAATTATTTGATTTTCCAAATATGCTGTCAATCTTTCTAGTATCTCTACCTATTTGTGTATTTTCGCTAAATAGCTTAGATGAGCCGTATGAAAATGAATTAATCTTTTGTGCCAAATTACAAGGTACTATCAAGATAAAAAATACTATTACTGCAGGTAACATAACTTTCATCACTACTTTGCTGAATTTTTCAAAGTCTGGCACTATATATTTATGTCTAGTTTTATCAATCAATGGATAAAAATAAAGTAGTACAACAGGGAATAATACAAATACTGTAATTAAACTCAATGTTATAGCTTTTGCCATTGCAATCCCCATATCTGGACCTATTTTAAACCTCATAAGTATAAGAGCTGCAAATCCAATTATTGTTGTAAGACCACTCGATAAAATCGAACTTGTCGATTTACATAAAGCATTTATCATAGCTTCTTTTGGCTCTTGCCCTTGTGCTCTCATTTCTTCAAATCGGTGTAATAAAAATATTGAATAGTCCATAGATACGGTTAGTTGTAATACTCCACCTGCTGCATTTGTAACAAATGAAATAGTTCCAAACATTAAATTTGTTCCTTTATTTAATATTATCGCTACCCCAATTGTCCCCAATAACAATATCGGCTCTATCCATGAGTGTGAAGTTATACATAAAATTGCTAGACAAATAGGCAATACTAAAAGAATAATTTTCTTTATCTCGCTATTTGTCGCCTGTGTCGCTACTGCTGTGTTGACTGCTGAACCAGACATCGAGTTTTCATCTCCAATTAATTTTCTAATTGCATTTACTGTCTCTAGTCTTGTTTGTTCATCTACTGTTACTGTAAACAACGCATTGTTATCTTTATAATAATTTTCAACAACGTCTTTATCTTGTGTTCCCAAAGGTATATAAGTATCTACAACATCATCTAACCAAGTTACATCATCTACGCCATCTATATCGAGTAGCTTTTGCTTCATATCAAGTGCTTCAGAAATGCTTACATCTGATATCATAACTCTGGCATTTGGTATACTCATATCATACTCTTTATTCATAGTATCAAGCGCAACTGTTGATGCCGTCCCATCTGGCAAGTAGTCATTCATATCGTAATTTACATTTACCATAGTCCCGCAAAGAGCACAAATAACCACACTGATGAAAAACACAACGATTACTGTCTTTCTATGATTGACAATCACCTCATAAAACTTCCTCATATATTTGCCCCCCTTTTAATTAACATCGTGTTGATTTATTTTTCAAAATAAATTATAATTTCATCATAGTTATATTTCAATAATCAATAAGTCTCGTACATGTTTAAATATCAACATATACAAACCTTATTGTCTTAAAATAAACATATTATATAAAATTGGGTATAAAAGGAGATTTGTTATGGAGAAAAAAATTGATAGAAGGGTAAGAAAAACAAAACAACAACTTCAAGATGGTTTTATACAACTTAGAAAGAAAAAAGATCTTAAAGATATAACTGTTAAAGAACTTTGCGAATTGACAGATTTAAATAGAGGGACTTTTTATCTACATTATAAAGATATTTATGATTTATCTGAGCAATTAGAGAGTTCACTATTTATATCTCTCCAAGACGTACTAGACAAACACTCCCTTGACTATGAAAATAATCTTACAAATTCGCCAGAACCTCTACTTAGAGATATACTTCAACTTATAAAAGATAATGCTGATTTTTGTACAATGCTTTTAAGTGATACAGGCGAAATCACTTTTATCAATAAACTAAAAAAACTTGTACTAGATATTGTCTTTAAAAAATGCATCAATATATTTGATTTTAATAAAGAAGAACATTTTACATATTCTTATAACTTTATACTATATGGATGTATCGGTATAATCGATTCTTGGTTACTGAATGGACTAAAAGAGTCACCAGAAGAAATCGCACAACTTACAAGTAAAATGATTTTAGATGGAATTAATCTTTTGAATTAAATTTCCTTAGAATTAAAAAAGCAACTTATTAGATATAACTTATATATCTATAGTTGCTTTTTATTATGTATCAAATTATTTATATTATTTTCAACACTTATTTAAATATTATCTACTATATTTCTCGCCCACTTCTTAGAAATTGCTCTCGGCACTCCGAATATGAATTTTGCAACTTCTTCAGTATAAGTAAGTGCAACTAAAATATAAATTGGTACTCCTTTGTATGCAGCAAAGAATGTTATTGGAAGTGAAACTAACCACATACATCCCATTTCTAAGAATAATGAGTATTTAGTATCTCCACCACTTCTAAGCACACCTATTACTATAAATGTATTAAACGTTCTAAGCGCCATTAGTACTCCCATAACTTTAAATATCTTTATGATATCTGGAGCTAAATTATCTGAAACACTGAATAATTTTAATAATATTGGAGTCGCTGCTATTAATAATGCACCGAATAAAATTCCCGCAATAGTAACTAATACAGAGAATTTTTTAGAGTATTTTATTGCTGTATCTATGTTGTTTGCCCCTAGTTCGTTACCCATCATTATTGACGAACCGATAGCTATACAGACAGCAGTCATTATAAAGAAGTTTCCTGTTGTACTTGCGATTTGGCTAGCTGCCATAGCTGACGTACCTGCAGTTGCATATGCTACTGAATAAAGTACGCTACCAAATGCCCAGAATGTATCGTTTAAAAATACTGGTGTAGTCTTTTTAATTACATTTGTCGCAA
>OLSO01001519.1_pt1 | contig 17453 bp, 18 predicted proteins | sample 1672441 | NCBI WGS metagenome assembly OLSO01 (sample SAMEA3136686, study PRJEB25190) | human gut metagenome | biome: human gut; feature: human-associated habitat; material: faeces | place: Austria | collected 2013 | reverse complement strand
CGGCAGTGAGTTCCACCAACAAGCAGACGCAGATTGCAGAGTATTATGCTCTGGATCCGGATAACGGGCTGACCATGAATCTGGGTGTGAACCCACTTCTGCAGTTTGGACTGGCAGAGACCAGAGAGATGTTGTGCAGGAATATATTGACGGATCTGTCAGTGATCAACTATGTACCTTTTGATTCGGATACAATCGGGAACCCTGCCCTGGATCCGGGGGATGTGCTGACATTTGCAGGAGGACAGGCGGATGAGGGACAGATCACCTGCATCACTTCCATCAGACAGAAGATCGGGGGAAAGCAGAGCCTGAAATGTGTGGGGAAGAACCCGAGGCTGGCTCAGGCAAAGTCAAGAAATGACAAGAATATTTCGGGACTGCTGAATCAGATTGAAGACAATGCGAAGACCGGGAAGATCGGGATCCATATGTTTACCAATGCTTCCGCGCATGAGATCGGGCAGACGAAGGTGAAGCTGATCAGTATCCAGTTTGCTTCTTCTGAGGAAAACCATATGCAGTTTTTTGCACAGGTTGTTGTGGATGTGGCTGCGGATCCGGTGGAGAGATCTGCGGAGGCTGTTGGAACTGTTGTGATTCCGTTTTCGGATGGGGGCAGTAACGGGGAATCCGGGAACAATACTGATGGTTCGGGCGGTGCTGCCGGGAGCGGAGCGTCAGGAAATGGATCCGGCGGGACTGCAGGGGATGGCGAAGCGGAAAATGCGGATGAGGCGGTTGCAGGGAATGGTGAAACTGTGAGTGCAGAAGGCGGGATTTCTGGAAATGATGAGCCGGGAAGTGCAGGTGCTGAAGGTACTGGCAGTGGAACGGAGGTTTCGGTGGAAGTGCAGTTGCCGGTAAAGTGGCAAGAGGATGGGATGGCAGTGTGCCATGTGGTGTTTGAGTTTAATGATGAGGAGATTGTGGAGCATTGTCCGGTGGAGACCTGGCATTCAGGAAAACATATTTTGTCGTTATATTATCCTATTGAGAAGATTGTTGCCAATTATACGAATACGTTCAATGTGTATTTGTGGATGGAAAGGGTACAGTTGAGATCGGGAGCTGTATTGCTTCCGTCAGCGGTCAGGCTATGGCGGCTGAGGATGCATGGGACGGCAAGCTGGAGGTTGAGGATTATACAGCAAGGTTTGGTATTGCCGGTGGTCTGGATGTGAAAGGTTTTGGAGAAGAAATGGTGCTGCAAATGAAGGAGACTGTGAATCGGAATTTTGATGTTTATTTTGCAGAGAAGCCGGTGATCGGTGGTTTCTGCAGGCCTGTGGAAATGGAGGATGTGTGATGAGGCTGAAAGGTGAGATGGTCATTGAGCTGGCTGACAGCGGGACCGGCCAGGTGGAGACGGTCAGGGAAACGAACATGATCACGGATGCGGTGAATAATATTCTGGGGATGGATCCGATGGGGATTTATTTGAAGGCCAGCGGGGAGTATGACAGTGCGCTTTTGTGGAACGGGACCCTGCTTCCCATCTGTCCGAATATGATCGGCGGGATTCTGTTGTTTCCGTCAGCTCTGGAGGAGAAGGCGGATCATATTTATGAGCAGGGAAGGAACCTGCCTGTTGCTTATGCTTCCAATAATGTAAATTCAGGTTCTGATGTTGCGAGGGGGAGCCTGAATCAGACAGAGAGTAAGAAGTTGGATAACGGGTATAAGTTTGTATGGGGAATATTGCGTCCGTGGCTCTGACCAGTGCACTGGGAGGACAGAATGCTTTTGGCAGTGAAGCGGGGGATGCCAGTACTTTTCTGCTGCTGAAAAAGGTGGACATCAGCAGTATTGAAAAGACCGGGCAGATGGTGCTGTTTGAGGCGGTGGAGGTGGACTTTGAAAAGAATCTCCTGTATTCCATTACTTTTGGGGATGCCAGTGTGACGATCAGGAAGATCAGGCTCCCTGTGTTTGAGGTGGGGCTGAATGAGAAGCTGGATGATACCACTTATACGGTACTGGAGGAACAGACGCTGACTACGGGGACTTTTACTTTTCTTGGGGATTATACCAAGTACGGGGAGTTTATGGATGGGCATGACGGGTACTGGTACGGGTTTTCCAATGAACCGAATTCCTATGGGTACGGGGAGATGGTGTGGATCCGGATCTCCAAGAAGGATTATTCTTTTACGGAGGGAAAATGGACGCTGACAAAGGCGAAGCTTGCCGAGGTTGGGAGCAGGAATAAGAGCGGGACTTATCCGGAGCGGTGTGTGAAGTGCTGTGTGAGGAATGGGTATCTGTATGTGCCGTCTTATGATAAAAAGGGAGTTTATAAGATCAATGTGCTTAATTCTGCGGATGTGACCTTGATTCCTCTGGGTTTTACTTCCAAGATGAAGTCGCTGGGGGATGACGGTTCCTGTGAGGTGTATATGACGCTCCTGGGGGATATGATCATTGCAGGGGATTTTCAGATCACGGTGGATGACCGGGTGATTAAGACCCAGGGGAGCTCAAGGGTGGCTGCTACGGCAACACCACTTTTCCAGTATAAGAATTTTGTGTTTATGTGGGGCGGCAGTTATGGCAAGGCGCACAGGTGTGCTTATCTGCTGACTCCTTATCTGGCAAGCATCAATAATCTTTCTTCTGCTGTGGTGAAGAATACGGATAAGACCATGAAGATTACTTATACGCTGACGGAACAGACTGGATAGGGGCTTTTTGCGGAGGCATGAAGATATATAACTTTTAACGGCAGTTCCCGGGAGGGGCTGCTTCTTTTTTTGGGAGGATTCTGGCATGAAGGAATTTTGGAATTTTATTCAAATGGTGTTTATGGCTGTGGGCGGATGGCTGGGATGGTTTATGGGAGGCTGTGACGGGCTTCTGTATGCACTGACTGCTTTTGTTGTGATCGATTACCTGACAGGGGTGATGTGTGCTTTTGCGGATCATACGCTCTCCAGTGAAGTGGGGTTCCGGGGAATCTGCAGGAAGGTGCTGATCTTTTTACTGGTAGGAATGGCAAACATTCTGGATGTGTCCGTGATCGGGAACGGATCCGTGTTGAGGACAGCGGTGATCTTTTTCTATATTTCCAATGAGGGTGTGAGCTTGTTGGAGAATGCAGGGCATCTGGGACTGCCGATCCCACAGAAGATGAAGGATGTGTTGGAACAGCTGCATGACAGAGGCGAAGGGAGTGATGGGGAATGAGGAGTGCAAGGGAGAAATTTATCGCAGATATTGCGGGGTATGTGAAGAAGTATGCAGGACTGTATGGGATTCTGGTGTACTCGCCTGTGATCGCACAGGCAGTGCTGGAATCCGGATGGGGTGAGAGCAGGCTGGCCAGTCAGTACCATAACTATTTTGGACTGAAATGTGGCACCAGATGGACTGGCAGGTCTGTAAATATGCGCACACAGGAAGAATACAGGGAAGGGACGCTGACTTCCATCCGTGATAATTTCCGGGTGTTTGATTCCATGGAAGAGGGCGTGAATGGATATTTTGAGTTTATCCAGCTGGAACGGTACCGGAACCTGCAGGGAATCCGGGATCCGCAGGAGTATCTGGAAACCATTCGTGCTGACGGGTATGCCACTTCTTTTTCCTATGTGGAAGACTGCATGAAGGTGATCCGTCAGTATGAACTGACAAGATTTGATGAAGGGGGATGTGAGACTATGGCAAAGACTGCTGAGAGTGTTCTGGATGTGATGAGGGGCTGGCTGGGGTTCAGTGAGGCCAATGGAAAGTTTAAGGAGATCATTGATCTGTATAACAGTGTGAAGCCGCTTCCAAGAGGATATGCGGTGCAGTATTCAGATGAATGGTGTGATACCTGTGTGTCTGCTGCAGGAATCAGGGCAGGATGCAGTGAGCTGATCGGCAGGGAGTGCGGCGTTGAGGAGCATGTGAAGATTTTTAAAAAGCTGGGGATCTGGATTGAGGATGGTACCATCACGCCGGAGCCGGGGTATGTGATTGTCTATAACTGGGATAAGGCAGCACAGCCGAATGACGGGTATAGTGACCATATTGGTTTTGTAGAGAAGATTTCCGGCGGAATGATAACTGCTATTGAAGGTAACCGGGGTGAAAAGGTTGACAGAAGGGTGATTCCCCTGGGATGGGGATATATCCGTGGATATGCGGTTCCGCGGTATGAGAAGGCTGTGAATGGAACTGGCGGGAATCCTGGTACCAGAAAGAAGAGTGTAGAAACTGTGGCGAAGGAAGTGCTTGCCGGAAAGTGGGGGAACGGTGAGTACAGAAAGAAGAAACTGCAGGCCGTAGGCTATGATTATCCGACAGTGCAGACGAAGGTGAATGAGCTGGTGAAAGGCAGCGGGAATAAGAAGTCTGTGGATGTGGTTGCACGGGAGGTAGTTGCCGGGAAATGGGGGAATGGAGATGTGCGGAAGAAGAAACTGCAGGCGGCAGGGTATGACTATGCGGCGGTGCAGAAACAGGTGAATGAACAGGTGAAGAAGTAGGCATGGATTGTCGCCTTCTCTGATTTGAAATTATGGTAAAACAGAGAAGGCGAGTACCTAATGCTTGAAAAATAGATTTACTTTTATATTCTTTTTGTGTTGGTTAATTTTTACGGGGATATAGATTTTCAATTAAAGTTTCAAAAGCTTCGTGTAATTCATATCTAGCTACTTTTATATGATAGTTAATGTCGTCTTGTTTATTGATTGCTGAATCTATTGTTTTGATATCTTCTAGTTGATATGAAAGTATATCAGGATTATGCCTATAGTCAATAGGACTAGTGTAAAGTTTAATAGCTTCCTGATAACGCTTTTCTCCGATTTCGTTTTTTATATCATATAAGATATTTCTGGAGCTGGAAATACTTTCTTCTAAATCATGAAGGCATTCAATAAAATAAGTGAAATCATTAGATGAAATTAAAGAATTGAGAACAGAACGATAAGATTCTGCTTCATAGCCAAAACAAAGACAAGAACTATCAGTGCCAGTTATTTTGTGAATGGAATCTAATGATTTGCTGCTTAATCCAGTTGTTTTTATTATCGCGGTTTCAAACTTTGTTCTGTTTGAATAATCAGGCTCATTTAAAAGATAACCTAATTCACAGTTAAATATATCGCACAATTTAAACATTGTTTCAATCGGTGGTATAGTTTTCCCTTTTTCATAATTTGATATTTGTTTCCCTACTGTGCCGATTTTTTTTCCTAATTCTGCTTGAGAAATTCCAAGTTTGGTTCTTTCTGTAAAAATAGTCTTACCTATTTGTTCTTTATTGTATTTCATAGCCCCTCCTGATTTACCTAATAAGTAAATTACAAAATTAATAATATACTTTACAGTTCTTATAAAAGTAGTATAATGTAATTAACTTAAGACGTCAAGAGTGATATTTAGTTCTAATTAGGGAGGAAAAATAATGACAGTTTATACAACGAGAGAATGGAAAGGACATGGCAAACAAAACTATTATTGGAACGAATATAGACTTGAAGGCGATGAAATTTTAAAATACAAATGCCATCGTCACAAAATTTTTGATGGGCATGAAAATGAGTGGAATGAGGATGAACAACTTGAAGAACGATGGAACATTGAAGATTCCAGTATGCCAGACTGGTTAAAAAAATATATATAAGAAATGCAAGAAAAAATCATATGGTATTTAAGAAAGGACAATACAATGAGAAAAAAAGATATAAGAATATTTATTGAAGCAATGGAAGAAATTGGTGATAACTGGACAGAAGAACAGGTAGAAGAGGTATATGGAGATAAGAGTCTTAAGGAAGCTCTGGAAGATAGAAAAGCAAATGTTGAAAACTTGATGGACATTATTGGAAAAATAATTAACAGATAAGAGTTCTGGATAAAGATAAGCTGCTATTGTTATGAGGAAAATTCACAAATGATAGTAGCTTTTTTTATGGAATAATTTGGGGGTGGTATATTTGCATGGAATGTGATAAAATAAAACAAACATACATTCGATTATACTGAGGTGATGGACTGAATTGACAAAAATGGAGAAGATAAAAAAGATTGAGAGCGTGTTGCATAGAAATAATCTGCAACAGGATCTGTATGTGGAGCTACTGGGAGCAATGGGAGACTTGAAAAGAAATTATGGTGACTATATGATTACGGAACCAATTAACTGTGATGAGGAACTGGGACGTGTTCAGGATGCCGATTACGAGTTGTGTACAGCTTTGCTGACTATGGTTTTGAAGGAGGAGAGTTTATCTGAAGGAGCCTTTGAGAGAAGATTTTTAGAAGGACAGGTACGGTTGGTTTTGGAAAGAATGGCGGAAATTTTAAGGATGTAAGTAAACTTTGAGAATATTATAAAATTTGAAAGACTTGTTGAAGAGAAAATATTTAATAAGCGGAAAAGAGGAAAAATGTATTATCTCGTTGAGGATTTTGAAAAAAAGACCCCTTCAAATATTAGTGTAGAAACTATTGAATTAGCGTGTAAAAAAGCTATAAATGTATATACAATAGAAACAGTACATGATTTGACGCAATTTATTGGATTGGGAAAATATAAAAATAACAAAGTTGGCAATGTATATTTTAGGGGGCAAACATCTTTATATGGTGGAACAATGGTTCCATCACTTTATAGAGAAAGAGAAAAACTTGATAGAATAACGTGGAAATATAATGAACGTATTAATAAAGTAATTAAAGAACAAAAGATTTTTAGTAAATATAGTAGAACAGTTTTTGAACCTCTGATTCAACATTATGGGGTAAAAACACCATATATTGATCTGGTTGATAATATATGGGTCGCTTTGTGGTTTGCCTTACATCAAGCCACAAGTGAAACAATTAATTCGCATGAGTATGTATATTACCATGAGTCAAATGAAGAGTACGCATATATTATTTTAATGATTTCTGATGCAAAAGAAGAGACGAAACAATTTGGAGTTTATAAGGGATCTGATACAACTTTAATTGATCTTCGAAAGGCAACACCATCATTTTTTTTAAGACCGCATGCTCAACATGCCTATATGATAAGAAAAAATGAAGCTTTTCCTGGTGATTATAGTGATTTAATTATTGGAATAGCAAAAATACCGACGAGTGTTGGATTTAAATGGTTAGGGTCGAATGAATTTTTGACTTTGAGTAGCTTATTTCCAGCGGTACGTTTTGATTCAGGATATAAAAATTTATTAAAATCATATCCGGAAGAAGAACAAGGAATAATTAACCAATATGGATCAATTCAGATTCTTACAGATTAATATTTGATAAAATTAGAAAAGAAAATGAGGATATTGATTGATGCGGATGCTTGCCCTGTGGTAAGAATCACAGAACTGATTGCGAAGGAAAAGGGAATATCGGTTACGCTGCTGTGTGACACGAATCATGTTTTGCAGTCTGATTACAGTGAGGTGATTACTGTTGGGGCTGGAGCAGATGCGGTTGATTTTAAGCTGGTGAGCATTTGCCAGAAAGGGGATCTTGTGGTGACACAGGATTATGGTGTTGCGGCTATGATTCTGGGGAAAGGTGCTTATGGAATCCATCAGAGCGGAAAGTGGTATACCAATGAAAATATTGACCAGATGCTGATGGAGCGTTACATGGCAAAGAAAGCAAGGAATGCGAAGAAGAAACATCATCTGAAAGGATCGGCGAAAAGGACGGCTGAGGATGATCAGCGCTTTGAGGAATCGTTGAGACGATTGATCGATTCTGTGACAAAATGAATAAAGTGTATCAGGGAAAACCTGTTGTTGTCTGTGGAGAGATCTGCAGATGGCAGCAGGTTTTATTTTTTTTTGTGTGAAAACTCAAAAAATCAGAAGCCAGGACTCCTTGGAACAGTAGGAGGTGGTTACTGGCTATGATTCCAGAAGAAATGAAATTGGTGGATGTGCGGACTGTTTCCCGAGAGGGACTGGCGGATATCAGGGAAGTGGCAGTTAAGAGAAGGAAATCTGTTCAGGATAAAATGCAGGACTATTTGAAAGAAACAGGAAATCCCTATTGTTTCCGGGTGGGAGATGTTGTAGTAAAGAATGCTTATACAGAGAATGGTCCTAAATTGAATGATTTGCTGAGAAAGCTGATCTTATCTTTTTGACAATGGCTGAAAGCAGTGGTAAAAAAATAAATTTTTGGGGTTGGCAATGGCTGGCTTATCCGATATAATGTAAGAACATTCAAGTGATGCACCCAGCCAGTGCCGCCTGAATGGCAGATAAAGACAAGGGATAAAACCACTGTTCAAAATCTGCAGAACTGAATACATACATGGCAAGGAATAGGACTTCAGGCCAGTTGATTATGACCGTATATCGGTTTTTTCTGTGTGTATTTTTTCTGTGAATTTTGAAGAGTGGTTTTTTATTTGCTCTTTGCCTGCCGTGAAAGGAGTGGCAGAAAAATGGATATGCAGAAAATTCTGGAGAAACAGGAGAACAGCAGGGCTGGAAGTGTGGTCCGGTATGCAAAGAAGAGCGGAAAGAGAAAAGTAATCCTTACTTTTGCAGGAAGTGATTCGGCAACGGATCTCCTGATCTGTTATGCGGAACGGAAGGTCTCGCTGAAATTTTGACGGAGGTGGCTGCACTATGAAAAATGATAAGAAAATCTACAGGACGGCAGTATATCTGAGGCTTTCAAAAGGTGATGGCGATGTGGATGGCTGCACAAAATCTGAGAGTAACAGCATTACGAATCAGAGAATGCTGTGCGAAAATTTCCTGAAGAAAAATCCGGATCTGAAACTGTCAGGATTCTATATTGATGATGGATTTACCGGAACAAATTTTGACAGGCCGGAAATGAAACGGATGATGGAAGATGTGGATGCCGGTCTGATTGACTGTATTGTGATTAAGGATCTGAGCAGGTTTGGGCGTGAACGGATTGAAACCGGAACTTATATTGCCAGAACTTTTAAGGAGAAGGGAATCCGGTTTATTGCTGTTAATGATCATTATGATACTTTAACGGCAGATGGTTCAGAGACACATATTGTTATGCCTATTAAGGCTTTGACAAATGATAACTTTTCCAAAGATATTTCCACTAAGGTACGTTCCAGTCAGGAAATCAAAATGGTAAAAGGGGATTTTATTGGCGCGTTTGCTATGTATGGTTACCGGAAGTCTTCAGAAAACAGGAATGTTCTGATCCCTGATGAATATGCTGCCGGAGTTGTGAAAGAAATATTTGCAGACAGGCTGAGAGGGCTGAGTGCCAGTGCCATCGCACAGAAGCTGAATGCTGCAGGGATTCTTTCCCCTGCAGAGTATAAAAAGAATCAGGGACAGAATTATTCTACTGGTTTTCAGGGTGCGGGGATTTCAAGATGGTCTGCACAGACTGTAATCAGGATACTGAAGGATGAGGTTTACACAGGAGTTATGGCACAGGGAAAACGGGTTAAGGTCAGTTATAAGGTGAAAAAGGAAATCAGACGTCCTAAGTCTGAGTGGGTGCGGGTGGAGAATACCCATCAGGGAATCGTGGATCAAAGGACGTTTGATTCTGTCCAGATGCTTCTGCAGAGAGATACCCTCCGGGTGGCAGACAGGAAGGAATCTTATCTTTATTCGGGGCTTATTTATTGTGCGGACTGTGGCATGAGCATGATCCGGAGGTCTGATACCTATGGGAAAGGACACAGGGTAATTAATTATATCTGTTCTAATTATAACAGAAATCGGCAGTGCACCAGGCATACGATCAGAGAATCCGAACTGACGGAGAGTATTCTGGAGACATTGAGAAGCTGGATCGGGATTGTAGCGGATGCGGATAAATTTGCACAGAGGTTAAATGATATGACACTGGATTACGATTCGGCACTGAAACATGACAGGGAGATTGCAGTTCTGCAGCAGGAACTGGTAAAGTATGATACCCTTAAGTCTTCATTGTATCAGGATCTGAAAGAAGGGCTGATCAATGAAATGCAGTTTAACCGATACCGTGAGGAGTACACGAACAGGGGAATGAAGGTCAGGGATTCCATTGCAGAACAGGAGCGGATAATCCGGGATATTTATGACAGGGGCATCAGCTGCGGAATGGATCTGGAGCAGCTGCGGGAAAAGCTGAATATAGGACAGATTGACAGAGTGCTTCTGGTGACACTGGTGGACAGAATCCTGATTCATAAAAATGGTGATATTGAAGTTGTGCTGAAAATGAAGGATGAGATCGGGAAAGTAAAAATGCTGGCAGAAATGGCGGGATTTGAGGCTGCCGGAGAGATGGTGTGCTGATGGCAAGAAAAAAAGGCAGATATAATGCCATACATAAAGAAGAGGATCGGATGCAGGCTGAACAGATAAAAATCTGGCATGTGGCACTTTATGCCAGACTTTCTGTGGAACAGCATGACAGGCCCGGCAGTTCCATTGAGACACAGCTGGATATTATGCGGGGATATATCGGAAAGCACCTGGAGCTGTCAGAATATCATGAGTATGTGGAAAGGGGATTTTCAGGGACAAATTTTGAGCGTCCGGATTTTAAACGCTTGATGGAGGATGTGAAACTGGGGAGAATCAACTGTATTATTGTTAAGGATTTGAGCCGGTTTGGGCGTGATTATCTGGAAACAACGAATTATATTGAGGTGATCCTGCCTTTTCTTGGGGTGAGATTCATTTCTGTCAATGATCATTTTGATACGGAGCAGGAGTGTAATGAGAATAAGGCGCTGGAAGTTTCACTGAAAAATCTTGCGAATGATATGTATGCGAAGGATGTTTCCAAGAGACTTGTGGTTACACGAAAACAGGAAATGGAGAGAGGTCGTTTTACAGGTTCCAATGCTCCGTACGGGTATAGAGTGGATGAGACGGATCCGCTGAGGCATTATGTGATTGATGAGTCTGCAGCAGTGGTGGTCAGGGATATTTTCAGGATGGCTTCGGAGGGGAAATCCATGCGTTATATTTCAAGAAGCCTGCAGAAAAGGAATCTTTCTATTCCGGGACAGTATCTGAAAACAGGGCATCTGTATCAGGAACCGGGGGATGCGGTTAAACACTGGTATGTAGGTACAATCGGAAATATTCTCAGAAATCAGGCTTATATTGGAAATATGGTTCAGGGCAGAAGAAAGTCCCGGCTTTGTGAAAATGAAAAGAGACATTTTACGGATCCGGATGAATGGATCATTGTGGAAGGTACGCATGAGCCGCTGGTAAGCAGAGAACTTTTTGAACAGGTAAGGGGACTGTTCAGGCAGAAAGTGAAAGAAAGCCCTTTTTCCTCACAAAGAGGGAAGGATGTGCCAAAACAGGAAGACAAATATTTGAACCTGTTGTTTTGCGGGAAGTGCGGAAAGAGACTGCGGATGCTGTCCAAACTAAAAGAAGAGAATGGAAAATTGATAAGGGTATATTATTATGGATGTGTCAAGGATTATGACGGAGGAGAAACGGAATATTGTAGGTCAAATATTATGGAATGGCTGTTGGACCAGGTGATTTTTGAATCCATAAGGAAGCAGATTGCGGCAGTTTCCGGAAAGAAGGATGTTGTGGAGTTTGCAGAGAACATTTTTGCTGAAAAACTGCATCCGTTGGAAAAAGCTGTGGGGAAGGCAAAAGCGGATATTGAAAAGACTGAATTTGATGGAAGCAGGCGTTATGAGGAATATGTGACAGGAAAAATCAGCAGAGCAGATATGGAAAAACTGCAGATGGCAGAGGAAAAGACTTTGAAAAGGCAGAGGGGACATTTTGACCGGATGGAAAAGAAACTGTCAGACAGGAAAAGAGAACTTGAAAGTGCTTTGAAAGCCATTAAGACCGTTTACCGGATGAATAGTCAGGCTGATATAACAAGAGACCTGCTGGTTCTTATGGTTGATAGAATTAATATTTATCCTGATGCAAGGTTTGAAATCAGATGGAAATTTGCAGAATGGTTTTCTGATGTCAGTATGGATTATGGAAAGGGGATACATAAGAGATGATGAAGTGTGTGATCTATTTGAGATTATCCAAAGAGGATGATTTCTGCCATGACGAAAGTAACAGTATTAAAAATCAGCGTGAACTGATCCATAAGTATATCCGCGAGGATGCAGATTTGAGAAAAATGGAGATTGTGGAGCTGGTCGATGATGGATATTCCGGTAAGAACATGGAGCGTCCGGGTATGCAGGAACTCCTGAAGCTAATCAGGGATAATAAGGCAGGATGCGTTATTGTAAAAGATATGAGCCGTTTTTCCAGGGACTATCTGGAAACGGGAAAGTATGTTGAACAGATTTTTACGTTTATGGGAGTGCGTTTTATTGCCATCAATGATAATTATGACAGCAGGGATTATGCAGGCGGGATCGGAGAGATTGATGTGGCATTTAAAGGAATCCTGTATGATTTTTACAGTGAAGACCTGTCGGAAAAAATAAAATCGTCTTTTAAAATAAAGAAGGCACAGGGGCAGTACATAGCAGCTCTGCCGTCATATGGGTATGTGAAAGATCCGAAGGACAAGCATAAGCTGATCGTGGATCCGGAGGCGGCTGTGATCGTAAAAAGAATTTTCAGGGAATATCTGGATGGAACCGCTGCTTACAGTATTGCCCAGCATTTGAATGAAGATGGGGTGGAAACCAGATCCGTATATTTTGAGCGGAAATTCGGTTATAATTGTCGGGGAAACAGGGAGAAGGCTTTGCTATGGACTGCTATGAGTGTGACAAGAGTGCTGGATAATGAAAATTATATTGGAACTTTTGTCTATCATAAATATGAACAGACAGAAGTTGCATCAAAGAAGAGACGAATGCTTGAGCCAGAGGACTGGAGCAGGATCAGAAATCACCATGAAGCACTGATCACAGAGAAAGACTTTGCACTATTGGCAGCAGTTGATGTGTCTTATATGACAAAGGAAGAGCAGCAAATGCTTTGGAATATTGTAGATCGACAAGCGGTATATTATAGAAGATAATCTGAATGAAATAGTATGGTCTGTGATAAGGCAGCTGATTGATATGACAGATGCCTTTAAGCAGAAACTGGACAAGCAGAATAATGTCAGCAGACAGGACAATTTGATTCTGGCTGAAAAACTTGCCAGACTGCAGCAAGATAAGGAAAAATGTGAGTCGGACAGATTTGCAAATGTGGATCAGTTTATGGCAGGTCAGCTGGATAAGGAAGTGTATCAGAGAAGAAGAGAAGACCTTGGCAGACTTGCTGAAAAGATTGATGCTGATTTAGTAGAATTAGAGCAGATGTTTAAGGCAGCGGAAACTGTGAAAGATGATAGCCTATCTCAGGCACTTGGCGTTATGAAAAAGTATTCCGGAGCAGATGAACTGACGCAGGCAATGGTGCAGGAATTGATAGAAAAGGTTGTTGTTACGGATCCAGAGCATGTGGAGATTGTCTGGAAGTTCAAAGATGAGGTTAGGAAGTTTATAGGAATGTAGGCAGGAGCCGGTTGGATGATGAGTCTGACTGGCTTCTTTTTGATTGAGATTTGCACGTTTTTATGGTACAATAAGTTATCCATTTTGTGAAACTTAATATTTGAGGATTTAGTATGGTTAAGAACAATATTGAAGTTGATATAAAAGTAAAATGTATAGAGAATGGAACGACCCAGGCACAGATTGCTGAGGATATTCAGACCACAAAGTCATATGTGAACCGTGTGATCAAGAAGCCGAATGGTGTGGTGAATAATACCTTTGTGCAGATGATGGATGCACTTGGGTATGATATAGAATTGACGTATGTGAAGAGAAAATAATTATTTTGTTTAAGAGGTGTTGGCAGTGGATTTTCATACACTCATAGATTGCGGTGTCTTGAATAGTTGTAACTACGCTGAAGTGGTGCAAGTAATATTGTTAAGAAAAAAGGATAATGTTTGTTTGAATTATTTTACACATGTGCTGTTTTCATCAGGTTTTTCAGAGGAAGAAAGTAGTGTGTTTTTAACTGATCGTCCTATAAGTATAAATTCTGAATACAAAGTTCTTATTACAAAAGAAAAGATTGCAAGGGACAGTGTATTAGATATTTTACAAAATGCAGCAGAAAGTCAAACTTGGGAATGGAAAGAGGACAAAGCTTTATTAGATGATGTGTTTCCGATGGATTTGCAGTTTATACCAGAAACAGATCCTACAGGTAGTAAAACATCTGATAGCACTTTAGTGCCGATAGAATTGGCATTATATGGTTCCAATTTTTCAGGTGGATATTATCTGTGTGAGTTATTTAGCGCAAAAACTGTTTTGGCTAAATCCTTATCTACGGATGATAATAGAAAAATACAGGACGAAATTAACAAGGCAAAAATAGGATTTAATCTTGAAAGTCTTTTTGACAGAATAGGGAACATAGTGTGCAAAATCCCAATGGACATAATTAGGCATAAACCAGTTAAATTAAGTCCGGAACGGGGAATAGCGGGTCGATTTATACTGGAAAATAGTTGTACTGAGCCATTAGAGTGCGTACTGCAAATTATACTTGAAAGTGATCATACCATTATTGAAACTAGAGTAGAGGAGATGGTGTTCTCCGAAAAAGGAGAGATAAGAGAGTATAGTATAGATCCGAATAGATATAGCAATAGAATAATACTTTCGAATAAGAAGTCGGGAATTATATATTATTCGGCGGTAAGAGATTACTCATTTGGAAGCAATTATTACGCGATGATTACTCCACCACAGTTTGGCATACAGTCGTCATTAAAGAGAATTATTGTGATTGATGGTCAAGATAAAGAAATTGAATTAACAAATATAGCTGGTATTGGCGAAGTCTCTATTGAAAAAGAAATTTTTGAAATTGAAAAACGTCAACATAAATGGATGACGGAATATGAGTATAAACATCACTTTTTCAGAAGTTTTGTTGTTGGGCAGGAGAATGAGGCAATACAAACAGTAATTGATATTTGTAATGATAGAGATTTATTTTGGGACTTAGAGGAAGTGTGGTTAGTGGATCCATATTTGTCAGCGGATGATATTTTGAAAACAGTGGTCTACTGTGGGAAATATGGAATTAGTATAAAGTGCTTGACTCATATTGCAGCTATCAACGGAAATCGAGAAACAAGGACAGAAACTACTACTGAAGGCGAAAGCTTATTTGAAACAACAGTGTCAAGATATAACGGAATTCTTAAAAATGCGTTAGGTAAGCAAAAGGATTTAAAATTAGAATATAGAACTGTTGCAGGAATGACAGGAATCTCATTCCATGACAGATATTTGATTTTGAAATGTGGGTTGAATAAATCAAGAGCGTGGTCACTTGGAATATCTGTAAATTCGTTAGGTAAGAGTCATCATATTATTCAGATAGTGCAGTCACCAATGGATGTAATAGATACAATTGATACCATATGGAATCAATCATTGAGGGAAGAGTGTTTGATATTTAAGAACTAAAACTCTGCCATCTAAAATATGGCAGAAAAAATTGTTAGACCTATCTTGACATACGCTGATGAATTTCATCATGCCGTTACAGATCAGTATCAGAGAATTGTGAATTATTTTAAACCACAGTTTATGCTTGGGCTTACTGCCACACCGGAAAGAATGGATGGTAAGTCCATTTATGAAATTTGTGATTATAATGTTCCATACGAGATTACGTTGAAGGAAGCAATTAATAAAGGGGCATTAGTTCCGTTTCATTATTATGGCATTTATGATGAAACAGACTATTCAACACTCAAATTGGTAAAAGGCCGATATGATGAGAAGGATTTGAATGATAAATATATTGGAAATGTAAAACGATATGATCTGATTTATAAATATTACAAAAAATATCGTTCTAAACGTGCCTTGGGTTTTTGTAGTTCAAGAATGCATGCAGAGGAAATGGCAAAAGAATTCTGCAAACGAGGCGTAAAATCTGTAGCGGTATATAGTAATGCTGACGGAGAATTTTCAGAAGAAAGAAATCAGGCGATTGAGCAGCTAAAGAATCAAGAGATAAAGGTTATTTTCTCTGTAGAAATGTTCAATGAAGGTGTGGATATTGCCCCTCTTGATATGGTTATGTTTTTGAGACCGACGGAATCCCCTACGGTGTTTTTACAACAGCTAGGTCGTGGTTTGCGTATAAGCAAGGGAAAAGAATATGTAAATGTACTTGATTTTATTGGAAATTACGAGAAGGCAGGGCATGCGCCATTTTTATTGAACGGTGATGCTTGTATCGGAGAAAGAACAGCGTATGACTATTCTGAAATTGAATATCCGGATGATTGTATTGTGGATTTTGATATGCGTTTGATTGATCTCTTCCGGGAAATGGACAAAAAGTTATTGTCTGTCAAAGAAAGAATTCAACAGGAATATTATCGAGTGAAAGAATTGCTTGATGGAAAAGTACCGACGCGAATGGAACTTTTTACGAATATGGATGATAATATTTACGAATACTGTATGAAACATTCTAAAGAAAATCCGTTTAAACGATATATGGATTTCTTATATGAAATTCATAAATTATCGGCGGAAGAACTTCAGGTTTACGATGGAATGGGGAGAGAGTTTCTACAGTTGGTAGAGACAACAGATATGCAGAAAGTGTATAAGATGCCTATTTTGTACGGTTTCTATAATGAGGGAAATGTACGGCTGGCTGTTACAGATGCCGATGTAGTGGAAAGCTGGAAAAAGTTCTTTGACCGAGGAACGAACTGGAAGGATTTCCCGAAAGTAACTTCATACGAAGAGTATCGGAAGATAACAGACAGACAGCATTTAAGCAAGGTCAAAAGTATGCCGATTAAGTTTTTGAAAGCTTCGGGTAAAGGATTTTTTATAGATAAGGACGGATATGCACTGGGAATTCGAGATGAATTGTCAGATGTAATTAAGGTTGATGCATTTAAGAAGCAGATGAAAGATATTATTGAATATCGTACGATGGAATATTATCGGAGAAGGTATGTAGAGAACTGACTTTTAATATTATTTTCAGAGGAATTGTTATGATATACATAGTAAAACGAATTGATGAAGACCTGAATTTTGGTTGTGAATAACGGCCTGATGATGCGCCAGTTATGGCAATAGTGACTCTTGTGGATTCTTTAGGAAAAGAAGTGTTAGTAGAAGCAGAGGATGCCTTGCTCTATGGGCACAATATCAATGAAGGATACAAGGCTTGTCTTGATGTAAATAATAAATTGGAAAAAGCAGAATGAAAGTTATAGGAGAAAGTAAATGATAAAGCAAATCGTAAGAGATATTTTCTTTTTAGGTCAGCCATCTGAACCAGCCACGAAAGCTGATATTCAGGTTGGAAAGAATCTGCAGGACACACTGCAGGCGAATCGGGAACGGTGTGTTGGCATGGCTGCGAATATGATTGGTGTAAAGAAGAATATCATCATTGTGAATATGGGATTTATAGATGTTGTGATGTTTAACCCGGTGATTGTTTCAAAGCATGATATGTATGAGACGGAAGAAGGCT
>OLSO01001515.1_pt1 | contig 17528 bp, 17 predicted proteins | sample 1672441 | NCBI WGS metagenome assembly OLSO01 (sample SAMEA3136686, study PRJEB25190) | human gut metagenome | biome: human gut; feature: human-associated habitat; material: faeces | place: Austria | collected 2013 | reverse complement strand
CTGATGAAAAAGGACTTGATATTTCTAAAATGAAAGATCCTAAGTTTAATTGGGAACAGATGCGAGAAATTTCATTAGCAATGGAATATGGATTAACCCCCGATACTTTATGTGATCCTGAAATTAGTGCAGAATCTATGGAAAAAATAAGATACAGTCTTATGGATCAGCAGAGTGTTTTTGAGAATGCAAAAGAAGAAGTTAAAAAGAAACGTACTAAAAGAATTTCTTTAATCATTTTTACTGTAATAGTTGGTTTTATTGTAAGTATTATCTATTTGATGAATAAGGATACAATCGATAAGTATATCGAGCCTGTTCCTCTAGAATTAACAACAGATAGAGTAACTGTTGAATATGGTGAAGATATTCATTTCATGGATTATGTAAAGTATTACGACAAATCACAGCAATTAACAATACCTTTGAATCAGAAGTTAAACAAGATAAAGGATTACAAGTTTGTTTTTTCTGTTACGAATGGTGTTAAAACAAGAGAAAAAGCACTGATAGTTAGTGTTGTTGATAAAACAAAACCAACAATTGAATTGACACAAAGTGAAATTACTCTTGATAATGGTGATCAATTTAATCCAAAAGATTATATTAAAAAAGTAGAGGATAATTATGATCAGTTATCAGCTGATAATGTTGTAATAAAAAATTCTGTTGATTCTAATAAAGATGGTGATTATGAAGTCAAGTATCAATTAAAAGATCAGCACGGCAATGTTGCCGTATCTATTTTAAAAGTTCACGTCAGAACTGTAGCATCAGATGAAGAAAAGACGACTATTGAAAACAAACAAGATTCAACAGTTAAAAAGAGTCAGGAACAGAATAATACACCAAACAAAGTAGAAACAACCAAAACATTAAATGTTGAACCAAAGATATTCTATATAAAAGATTACAACTATGATTTATCATCCTGTAGTCAAGCGGCTAGTGATTATATGAATCAGGTATTGAACAGCAGTAATATTAATTTGAGTGGATATATAGAACCTTATCAAGAAGCTGGAGGAATAGTTGGATATAAAGTTATATTTAAGTGAGGAGGAAGAAAATGAATTATATAAATGATATTTTGAATAAAAAATGTATTTCTAAGTAAATAACTGTCAATACAGATTTTTTATTAGATGAAGAATTGGATTTAAAATCAAGAGGATTGCTTATTACTTTAATATGTCTGGAAGAAATACCAAATCTCTCGATGACAATGCTAAATGAATTACTTCCTAATGGAAAAGATTCCATCAGATCTACAATGAATAATCTGATAAAGAACGATTATGTAAAAAGAAATGATAAAAGAAGCGAAAAGGGAAAGTTTGCATATAAAGTATCTGTAACTGATATTAAAGGAAAATTTAAAGATTGATATATTGTAACAGACTTGTATTTGTAAAAATTGATATTTAGAGAGACTACTTTAGAAACATTTTATTCATGTATAAAGCAATGTGTAAAAATGTATATAATTTATTTACATGTTGTTTGAAGAATAATATGATTATGTTGAGGTGAAAACTATGTATTGTAATTATGATGAATTATTTAATAAAAGAGAATCAGCAGGAGTAATATTAAAAAAGTGTTTAAATGATAGAAAATGTACAAAAATACAGCTGTCACAAGGAACCGGTATATCTAGACCAACTATTGATAAACTGATCAATGGAACAATTTCCAACAAAAAAACTTTTGTAAAACACATGATGAAGATAATTGAGTATTTAAATATTACATTGGATTATTTTATGACTAAAGATGGAATGATTGAAAACAAAATAGGAAACCTACAACGATTAACAGGACTTTCAAATGAACATATTTCAAATATTTCTAATCTAGATCAAAATGAGCTGATAAAAATTGACACGAAGGACTGTTCTAATAATGAAATTATCAAACTTGCACTATCTTTCTCTACAAGTACAAACATTATTGAAAATAATTATTTTTTTAATCCACAATTTTTTAATTACAAAAATAATAATCTAGTTTTTGATAAACTTTATCAATTCTGGGGATATATAGGAATAAAGCTAAATGCATATACTGAAATTAAATATTATCCAATTACTTTTAATACAATGGAGTATATTTACAAATGTATTTGCAATGATCAAATAATCATCCCATGTTTGAATAATAAAGTTCTTTTTTTGAATATGAAAAATATACAAAAAATATGTTTTATTTCTATAGAGAATGTTCCTTTGAAAGATAAAATAGTACTTGAAAAATTACTTGATAAAACATATCCTTTGGTTATATATGAGTTGTTAAGTGATGATGAATATAAAGAATTAGATGAAAAATCACTAACTGATTTTAATTTGGAGTATTTAACAAAAAGTGATAAAGAAAATTTGACAGATATTTCTAGTCTGTATTATAAAAATGGTGAATTTGAAAGTATGAGTATTAATTTTAAAAAAAGCAAAATGCTTTTGGATAAAATTATTTCAGAATATAAATTGTTAAATAACGAAACTGCAAAGATATTGGAAGCAGTTAATATGAACGGGATAATAGAATTGTTGAATTTTGATTATTTGTGTATGATTGAAATGCCATTGATAAAATTGGAAAGAAATATACTGGAATTATTAAATTAATTTTTTATAAATAAGTTGCGTCTTGTTTTAAATCTAAATTGTATCTGAAAGAATAAAATATAATTAAACTAAAGACCAATTTGTTCCATTTTTTATAATATTTATCAGTATATGTTATTTTGTTCTTGTAGGAGGAATAGACTATGAAAGATAGAGAAGAAATGACAGATACAATAGAAGTATTAAAAAAAGGGATAAAGAACCAACTGGAATCTGCAACAGTTACATTGCAATTGGTACATCAAAGTGAAGAATGTCCAGAAAACATATCGAAGATTTTATATAATCAAATAGGAGCATTAGTTTTTTGTAACGAAGAATTGGATAAACTTTATGAATGTTTGAATCTTTTGGATGGTTTAATTGTATTTTCTAAAATAATTGCATAATATTGAAAAAGTGACTACATTTTATAGTCACTTTTTCATTTGGTAAAAATCAAGTTGATTTTTCTTCCAATAAGATTGAATTTTAGAAAGTTCTTCAGAATTAATACGCAAAATATAATCTTTCATATTATTGATAAACTCATCTCTTAAACGTGGACTACTGAAATAGCGTGGTCTTCCATTAATGTGTTCGGTGTCCAAAACTTCAATAAGCATTCTAGAATATTCTACCTTGTAAATTTTGGAAGGGTAGTTATTTTGATCTTTACTACGGATATCTTTAAAATATAATGTAGTTTCCATGTTAAAAATTTCACCTCATATATTGCATTATATCAATATTAAAATATAAAACTAGACTTGACATACATTTTATTCGAGTAGGCTGTGAATTAATTTTCAAAGAGAATAGATTTAAAATATTGCGAATATTTTGACATAGATTATGAAATTTTCCCAACTGAGCATGATATGACAGGAGATGCTGGATATTCTATTATGAACCATATTATTTCAGAGGGAAGAGTTCCATCTGCAATCTTTTGTATTAATGATCCAATTGCAATGGGAGCAATGCAAGCACTTCTCGATGCAGAAATCAAAGTTCCAGAAGATGTATCGATTATTGGATTTAATGATGTTGAAGCATGTAATTTTACAAGACCTACATTGTCAACTGTTTATGCACCGTTCTTTGGAATATGAGAAATAGGCGCATCTGTTCTTCAACATATGATTACAGGAGATGATATACATTATCCTCGAAGAATCCAGTTACCATGTCAGTTGAAAATTAGAAATTCATGTAAGTAATAGGTACTAAAAATTGTTCTAGTATCTTTTTTTATCTTTAATTTGTAAATGTTTACTAAATATAAGTAAAATTATTTTAAATAATTTACTAAATTATATTGTAAAGTTTACTAAAAAGGATTATTATATTCGTGAAAAGAGGAGAAGAAAATGAACCACGAAATCAACAGATTATTAAACTATGGATTACAAAACGGAATGATCTATGAAGATGATGTAGATTATTCAGCAAACTTATTAGTAGATTTACTTAAACTTGATACTTTTGAAAAAGAAGATATTAATGAAAAATTAGAAACAGCAAACGATATAATTGAAAATATTTTATCCTATGCTGTAAAAAAAGGTCTTGTAGAAGATTCAGTAGTATTTAAAGATTTATTTGATACAAAATTAATGAACTGTATAATGCCACGTCCAAGTGAAGTTATTAAACAATTCAATAATCTAAAAGAAGTATCTAGCAAAGATGCTACGGATTACTTTTATGATTTATCGGTAGCTTCAAATTACATAAGAAAAAATAGAACTGATAAGAATATTAGATTTAAAAAATTCTATAAGTATGGCGATATAGAAATCACTATTAATCTATCAAAACCAGAAAAAGATCCAAAAGCAATTGCTTTAGCAAAAAATCAAAAATCTAGTAATTATCCAAAATGTTTACTATGTAAAGAAAATGTAGGATTTGCTGGTAATGTAAATCATCCTGCTAGACAAAACCATAGAATTATTCCACTAAAATTAAATGGAGATAATTATTATTTTCAATATTCGCCATATGTTTATTACAATGAACATTGCATTATTTTTAATAAAGAACATAAACCGATGGTTGTAAATAAGGAAACATTCGAGCATCTATTATCATTTGTTGAACAATTTCCACATTATTTATTAGGTTCAAATGCTGATTTACCAATTGTAGGTGGTTCGATTCTGTCACATGATCACTATCAAGGTGGAAATTATGAGTTTCCAATGGATGGTGCCAAAGTTTTTAAAACTATTACACATGGAGATATTCAAATCGATTTCTTGCAATGGCCACTTTCAACTGTAAGACTAATCTCAAAGAATAAGGAACATATCATTCATTTATCTGAACATATTTTAAATAAATGGATTAATTACTCTAATGAAGATATTGATATTATTAGTCATACAGAAGGAACAAGACATAATACAATTACACCAATCGCCAGAAAAAAAGGTGATAATTATGAAATGAATTTAGTATTCAGAAATAATAGAACTACTGAAGAATATCCATTAGGTATTTTCCATCCACATCAAGAATTACATCATATTAAAAAGGAAAATATTGGTTTAATCGAAGTTATGGGGTTGGCTGTTTTACCAGCAAGATTAAAAGGTGAACTTACATTATTAGAAAAATGCTTAATTAATGAAGCTGACATCAATGATTATGAATCATTAGAAAAGCATAAAGATTGGTTTGAAGAAATCAAAAATCAAGAATGGACAAAAGACAATGTAAAAGATCAATTACAATATGAATTAACAAAGGTATTTGTAAAAGTATTAGAAGATGCAGGTGTTTTCAAATTGGATGAACAAGGAAAAAAATATTTTGTAGAATTTGTTGAAGATGCAATTAGAGGAGAAGAGTAATGAAAAGAGCAAGTCAAATTATTAATGATATCCAAAATAATAAAGCAGATAGTTTATTTTTAGATATCTATCAAGATGAGTCAATGATTGAATTTCAAAAGAAAAGATATGTAGATGCAATTGAACAATACATTAATCTATATAAAGATGAAGAAGTAGAAATCTTCAGCGTACCTGGAAGAAGTGAAGTATGCGGAAATCATACAGATCATCAACATGGTCAAGTTTTAGCAACAGCAATCAATTTAGACATTATTACAGTAGTATCAAAGGATGAAGAAAAAGTATTATTAAAAGATAAATACACTTCTAATCCAGTGTATATCAATGATTTAGATATGAAGGAAGAAGAAAAAGACACATCTGAAGGATTGATCAGAGGTATCTTACATAGATTTAAAGAATTAGGGTATAAAATTGGCGGATTTAAAGGATTCAGTACAAGTAATGTTTTAGCAGGTTCTGGTTTATCATCGTCAGCAGCATATGAAGGAATGATTGGTGTTATTCTTTCTGGATTATATAATGATATGAAAGTCGATTCAGTTGAAATTGCTAAAATCGGTCAATATGCTGAAAATGTTTATTTTGGTAAGCCATGTGGTTTAATGGATCAATGTGCTTGTGCAGTTGGAGGTTTAATCCATATTGATTTTAAAGATAATTCTAATCCAGTTGTAGAAAAAATTGATAATGATTTTTCTCAGTATGGATATAGCTTATGTATTGTAGATGTTCATGCATCACATGCTGATTTAACACCTGATTATGCAGCTATTCCATCTGAAATGAAAGAAGTTGCTGCTTATTTTGGCAAAAAATTCTTAAGAGAGGTTTCGGAAGAAGAATTTATTAAAGAGATTTCTAATATCAGACATAATATTGGTGATAGAGCAGTAGCAAGAGCCTTACATTATTTTGAAGAAGATAAAAGAGTTGAAAAAATTACAAAAGCATTAAAAGATAATGATTTTGAAACATTCAAAGCTTGTATTAAATCTTCTGGAGATAGCTCATTCAAATATTTACAAAACATTTATTCTAATAATGATATTAATAATCAAGCTGTCACAATTGCGTTAGGATTAAGTGAATTATTTTTAGAAGGTCATGGAGTATCAAGAGTTCATGGTGGTGGATTTGCTGGTACAATTCAAGCATTTGTTGAAAATGATTATGTTCAAGAATATAAAAAGAAAATTGAAGAAGCGTTTGGAAAACATTCATGTCATGTATTAAAAATTAGAAAATATGGAGCAATGAAAGTAGAGGTAGGAGAATAATGAAAGTATTAGTAACAGGTGGTACAGGTTATATTGGAAGTCATATTTGTGTTGAATTAATTCAAGCTGGTCATGAAGTTATAGTGATTGATGATTTTTCAAATTCAAAACCAGAAGTATTAGGATATATTAAAGATATTACTGGAAAAGAAGTAAAATTTTATGAATTCAATATTTTAGATGAAAGTAAAACTGAACAAGTCTTTAAAGAAAATAAGATTGATTCTGTTATTCACTGTGCAGCTTTTAAAGCAGTAGGGGAATCAGTAAAAAAACCAATTGAGTATTATACAAATAATTTAACAACAACTTTAATTGTTGCTAAAATGATGAAAAAATACGGTGTCAATAATATTGTATTCTCATCAAGTGCAACAGTATATGGTGATCCTGAAGTTGTCCCACTTACAGAAGATTGTAAGTTAGGTGAAACAACTAATCCTTATGGAGCAACAAAGGCAATGATGGAAAGAATTTTAACAGATGTACAACATGCTTGTACTAGTATGTCAGTAACATTACTTAGATATTTTAATCCAATTGGAGCACATGAATCTGGATTACTTGGAGAAGATCCAAAAGGAATTCCTAACAATTTAATGCCATATATTATGAAAGTTGCAACAGGAGAATTACCATGCTTAGGTGTATTTGGTGATGATTATGATACACCTGATGGAACAGGAGTAAGAGATTATATTCATGTTGTAGATTTAGCTAAGGGGCATGTTCTTGCTATTGAAAAATATTCAGAACCAGGAGTCCATATTTGTAATTTAGGTACTGGAATTGGATACAGTGTATTGGATATTGTCAAAGCATTTGAAAGAGTAAATGGTGTAAAAATCAATTATGAAATCAAAGATAGACGACCAGGAGATATTGCTACATGTTATGCTGATCCTTCAAGAGCAAAGAAAGAACTTGGCTGGGTTGCTACTAGAGGAATTGATGAAATGTGTAGAGATACATGGAATTTTGCAAAAAAACATATGAAATAAACTATATCAGTGAAGATTGTAATTATAACAAATTACAATCTTTTTTATGTGCAAAAAGCATATAAATTTTAAATAATATATATGGATAGCAAACACCTCTTTAAAAACTTCAATAAATGACAAGTTAATAATTTCTTTGGCAAATTTTCTTTATTATATTAAGAACAATAGAATTTAAAAAAATCTTTATAAAAAGAATCTAAATATTTAAGATGAAAAATTACAAAAGAGAAAGTTTTTTATTTAAAGGAAAACTTTCTTTTTTTGTATATAATTAAAAATCCTTAAACATGGTGTTTAATAGTTATAAGAAAATACTTTTATTTTTGTTAAAATTTATACTTATCATACAAGTTGATTAAATAATGAAAGGATGATAAGTGTTTATGATTCAAAACAAAAAGAAATGTTATGTTTGCATTGATTTAAAGACTTTTTTCGCTTCAGTAGAGTGTTCTGAAAGAAAACTTGATCCATTTAAGACAAATCTTGTTGTTGCTGATCCAAGTAGAGGTAATGGTGCCTTATGTTTGGCCATAACTCCAAAGATGAAAAATATGGGTATAAAAAATAGATGTCGTATATTTGAAATTCCCAAAGATGTTGAATATATAACAGCTATTCCACGCATGAATCTTTATATGGATTACTCAGCTAAAATATATGAAATTTATTTAAGATATGTTTCTAAAAAAGATATCCATGTTTATTCAATTGATGAATGTTTTATTGATATTACATCATACTTGAAACTTTATAATAAAAAGCCCAAAGAATTCGCTCAAATGCTAATGGATGCAGTATTTGAAGAAACGCATATAACAGCTACTGCAGGAATTGGAACAAATCTTTATCTAGCCAAAATAGCGCTAGATATTATCTCGAAACATGTTGATAGAAATATTGGAATGCTAACTGAAAAAATGTATCAAAAGTATCTATGGCATCATCAACCACTTACAGATTTTTGGCATGTCGGTGTCGGAACAATGAACCACCTTGCACGAATGGGTATTTATGATATGTATGGGATAACTCAATGTCCAGAAGAAATCATGTATAAGGAATTTGGAATCAATGCAGAATACATAATTGATCACGCTTACGGCAAAGAGCCGACCACAATTACTCAAATCAAAGAATATGCACCACAAACGAATTCAATAAGTAATTCGCAAGTATTGTTTGAAGACTACGAATACTATGATGCTTTACTGGTTGTTAAAGAAATGGTTGATCTTTTAGTTACTAGATTGGTTTCAAATCATTTAGTAACAGATAATATATCTTTATATATTGGATATTCTAGAAGTGATAAAAATTGCCCAGTTACTGGAAGTGGTGGTCAAAGGAAACTAACTGTCAGAACAAGTTCTTTAAAGATTATCATGAAAGAATTCATTGAATTATATCATTCAAAAGTATTGAAAAACAGTAAAATAAGACAGATTTCTATTTCGTTAGGGAATGTTCTAGATGAATATTATGAATCATATGATTTATTTAGCAATATTGAGCAATTAGAGGAAGAAAAAAACTTACAGAGAGCAATTATTCAAATTAAAGAAAAGTATGGTAAAAACGCAATTTTAAAGGGTATGAATAAGCTTGAAAAAGCTACAACTGAAAAACGTAACACGCTGGTTGGTGGGCATAATGCGGTCTAATAATTTAAAAAAATCAGTTAAAAGAAATAAACGAGTTCTTAATCGAGCAAAGTTATTTCTTTCATATGATGCTCTCAAAGGCTTTAAGGAACGTATACATGAAAAAGAACGTATTATTGTTGAAAAGCCAGTTCTATTAGAGGACCAGCTTTATGAACTTGATTGGAAAATTAAGCAAATAAAAGTTGGAATGATGATAAATATTATCTATTTTGATAATGATCAGTATATTTACAAGAAGGGAGTAGTAACAGATATAGAATTTGATTATAAGAAAACGATAAGATTAGTAGATACTGATATTAAAATCAAAAATATTCTAGTAATTAACATAGACTAGTGTTTAAAAAAATAATATTATATTAGTTAATATTAAAATAATCAATCCTAATGTTACAAGTAAATAATTATTCTAAAATGAAAAGTTAAATTCCACTTTAGCAGTAAATAATTATAGATTTCAAATGAATGTTGAGTTTTTTGTTAAATTATGATGACATTATTTCTGATTGGCAATTTAAAACTTTTATTTTATATAATATAAATAAGAATTTAGAAAATCGTTAAATAAAAAATATTAATCAGTATTAGAATTGACACTCCAAAATGGAAGTGCTATCATAATAGTGTAATAAATGGATTGTAATAGTATGTATATGACTACACAAAACCTGCTTACGGATGTTTTTATTCTGTAATCAGGTTTTTATTTTTTAGGAGGAATAACAATGTTGATAAAAAAGATTCTTAATAATAATGTTGTAATTACTATAAACGATGATCATGAAGAAATAATCGTTATGGGTAAAGGAATTGCTTATGGAAAAAGAAATGGCGATGTTATTGATATTAATAAAGTCAATAAGATCTTTGAATTAAGCTTAAAAGATGAACAAAAAAAGATGTTAAACATGCTAAAAGACATTCCAATTGAATATATGGATACTTCAGATCAAATAATTCAAAAAGCAAAAAAAGAATTAAAAGTGGGAATTGATGACTCTCTTTATATTACTTTAACAGATCATATTCATACAAGTATAGAGAGATATAAAGAAGGGGTTATATTAAAAAATCAGCTATTAATGGAAATTAAAAGTTTCTATAGAAAAGAATTTGAATTGGGAATGTGGGCATTAACTTTAATAAAAGCTAAATATGGAATATCTATGGATGAAAATGAAGCTGGATTTATCGCTTTACATATTGTATGTAGTGAAACTGATAATGCAATAGAAAATGCCTATGAAATTACTACTTTTATTAAAGAAATATTGGAGATAGTAAAGAATTATTTTCATATAGAATTTGATGAAGAATCTTTATCATATTATAGATTTGTTACACATTTAAAGTATTTTGGTTTACGTTGTTTCAATCATATGAAACATAATCAAATCGATTCGTTGAATAATGATATTTTAGAAATAATGAAAGAAAAATATGTGGATGCGTATTTATGTGTCTTGGAAATAAAAAAATATGTAAAACAAAAGTATAATTATATTTTAGAAGATGAAGAAATATTATTTTTAACAATACATGTTGCAAAGATTATCTTAAAAAAATAAATGAGATAATTTGCATATAGATGGATAGTAACATTCAGTTGGCTAAACCTCATAGTTTGAAAGAATTCAAAAAAAGGAGGAAAATATTATGAAATATGAAGAACTTTCAAATGAAATAATTGAGGCCGTTGGGGGAAAACAAAATATTGTTTCTTTACAACATTGTATGACAAGATTGAGATTTACTTTGAAGGATGAATCTCAGGCAGATGATGAAAAAGTAAGAAGCATAAAAGGAGTTCTATCATTAATAAAAAAGGGAGGACAATATCAAATTGTAATTGGGACATATGTTCATGATGTCTATCTAGATATTTGTAAAATAGCGAATATTGAGGAAAAAGAAGAAAAAAAAGATGATGACAATAAAGAAAAGAAGAATATCATAAATTCTTTAATTTCAACTATTATAGGAGTAATTGCTCCGATTATACCTATTCTAATCGGTACAGGATTGGGAAAATGCTTACTGATGATTGTATCTATGATGGGATGGGCTAATGCAGATACATCTATGACGTATTACATCTTCAATTTTGTTTTTGATGCAGGTTTTACTTTTTTACCTGTTTTCGTGGCAGTAGCTGCTGCAAAACATTTTAAATGTAATACATTTATGGCAGCATTATTAGGATGTGCACTTGTTCATCCTAATTGGAACAGTATCGTTTCTGCGGTAGATCCAAAATTTATTGGAAGTATTTTTGGTATATTCCCTGTTTATGGAATGTCATATACATCTTCACTAATTCCAGCAATCTTAGTTGTTTGGGTAATGAGTAAAGTTGAGTATGGTCTAAACAAATATTTACCAAATATGATAAAAGATATTTTATCACCATTATTAACATTATTAGTAATGGTGCCATTAACATTTGTAGTATTAGCACCAGCAATGGGTATTGTTTCAATTTATTTAGGCAATGCACTATTATGGATTTATAACACATTTGGAATGTTTGCTCTTGCAATTTTATGTATAGTATATCCATGGCTTGTAGTTACAGGAATGCATTCAACACTTGCTATCGCTGGAATTCAAATATTGTCGCAATCAGGATATGATCCATTTTCAAGAACTTTAACATTGACAGCAAATATGTCACAAGGCGCAGCTGCAATGGCGTGTGCTTTAAAAACAAAAAATAAAGAATTTAAACAAACTTGCTTATCTTCAGGACTTACGGCCTTTCTTGGTGGTATAACTGAACCATGTATTTATGGAGTTACATTAAAATTGAAAAAACCAATGTATGCTGTAATGATAGGATGTTTTTCTGGAGGATTGTATGCTGGTTTTGTTGGACTAAAAGCTTATGCATTTATGACACCAAGTATTATCAATATTCCTATGTGGATTGGTGGAACAAATAATTCAAATTTAATCAACGCAATTATTACAATTATTATTTCTGCTGTTGTTACTTTTATTGCAACATTAGTTATTGGATTTGATGATCCGGTTGAAGAAAGTAATGATATTAATCATAATTTGATGAATAATGTAAAGAGTCCAATAAGTGGAAAAATTTTAGACTTAAATTCTGTAAATGATGAAATGTTTTCTAAAGAAGTTTTAGGTAAGGGTGTTGCTCTTATTCCTAATGATAATAAGGTATATTCGCCAGTTGAAGGAATTATTTCTGCTACATTTGAAACAAAGCATGCTATTGGAATTACAACAGATAAAAATATGGAAATTTTAATTCATATTGGTGTTGATACTGTTAAATTTGGGGGTAAACCATTTAAACAATTCGTTGAAAAAGGTCAAAGAGTAAAACAAGGAGATTTGTTAATTGAATTTGATAAAGAATTGCTAAAACAAGGAGATGTAGATTTAACAACAATGGTTGTTATTACCAACTCAAATGATTATTTAGAAATTATTCCTACCAAAGAAAAAAGAGTTAAGACGAATGATGATTTATTAACGGTTATTTAAGGAGAAAACATATGGTTTACGCAGATTTACATGTTCACACTAATTATAGTGATGGAACTCATTCGATAGAAGAGGTTATTAGATTAGCGAAGAATAGGGGGATAAAGGTTGTAGCAATAACGGATCATGATACGCTTTTTCACTATGAAAAAGTTAAAAAAATTTGTGAAAAGAATAATATAAATACTATTCGAGGTGTGGAAATGAGCTGTTATGATTTTGATGTCTATAAAAAAGTTCATGTTGTAGGGTTATGGCTAAATGATAACCCTATACATGTAGAAGAATTATGTAATCATACTTTGAAATGTAGAGATGAATATCATCGTCAGTTAATTGGCGAATTAAATGATAAGGGATTGGATATAACATATGAAGAAGCAAAAAAATTTTTTCCTTACAATATAGTGTTTAAAATGCATCTTTTTCAGGCAATTGTAAATAAATATCCAGAATATAACAATTTAGAAAAATATAGAGAATTATTTGCAGGAAAAGTATCTCAAGATGTTGATCTACAAATGGGATATATTGATGTGAAAAATGGTATAGAAGCAATACATAAGGATGGTGGCATAGCTATCTTAGCTCATCCATGCGAGTATGATAATTATGATGAAATAAAAAAATATGTTTCATATGGTCTTGATGGAATTGAAATTTCTCATCCAAGTATGAAAGAAGATGATTATCCATTAACTCAACATTTTGCTAAAAAATATAATCTATTGAAAAGTGGAGGAAGTGATTTTCATAATATCAAACTAACAAGTATAGGGAATTTTGGCTTAACAAAAGAACAATTTAATGATTTAGAAAAAGAGGCATTACAAAAATGAAGAATATAAATAACTTTAGAGATGTTAAAGGGTATATTAATAAAGATAACAAAAAATTAAAAGCTAATATGATTTTTAGAGGTGGTGCTTTGAATCGTTTGATTCCAGACGAGATAGATTACTTCGAAGAAAAGCTAAATATACGCTATGTATTGGATTTTAGAGATCAAAACGAAGCTGAAAAAGAACCGGATATTATAGGAAGTCGCATTCATTATGAACGTATAAGTGCATTACAACTTCAAGATGAACATTTTCAGGGATTCGATTTTGGTAAAGAACTTAGTAAGAATTTATCTTTAACGCAAATAGATTATTTATCACAATATCTGCTAGATGGATATAAAAATATGCCTTTTAATAACAATGCCTTTGATAAATTATTTAAATTACTTCTAAAAAATGATGGTAGTGTTTATTACCATTGTAGTGCTGGAAAAGACAGGACAGGTATTGCTACTTTTCTTATTATGATGGCGTTAGATATGAATGAAGAAGATGCAATAAATGAATATCTGCTATCTAATAAGTATTTAAAAAATTTTATTGATCAATTTTATTTGGAACATAATGTATCAAAAGAATTTCAAAAGTTAACAGATAAGTTACTCTATGTAAGAGAAGAAAATATTCTATTATCGATTAATGCCATAAAATGTAGATATCAAAGTTATGATGATTATTTTGAAAAAGAATACAATCTAACAAAAGAAAAAAGAGAACTATTGAAAGCAATCTATTGTGAGTAAAAACAAAAGTTAGTAATGGAAAAAAGTATATTAATTTATCACGTTGAGTGGTTTGTTAGAATTTTGATTGCTACAATATGCGGTTGTTGCATCGGATATGAAAGAAGTAGCAGAAATAAAGGTGCGGGCATAAGAACGCATGCTATTTTAGCGTTAGGCTCAGCTTTGATGGTACTGATCTCAAAATATGGGTTTTGTGATTTTAAAAATATAGATGGATCTCGTCTTGCTGCTCAAATTGTAAGTGGAGTAGGTTTCTTAGGTGCTGGTGTTATTTTTGTAAGACATGGAACTGTTTCAGGACTGACTACGGCAGCAGGAATGTGGGCTACTTCAGGAGTAGGAATGTGTATTGGATGTGGATTGTATGATTTAGGAATAATTTCTACTTTTCTTATTGTAGGTTTACAGACACTCTTTCATAAGGGATTTTTCTTAAAAATGACACAAAATACCATAAAAGTTCGTTTAGAGGTGTTATATAGAAAAAATCTCATATATGATATAGAAAATTTATTTAGTAATAATAATTTGAATATTATTGATATTAATTATGAAAAAAGAAGTGAAATAGTAATTATGGAGATAGAAATTAAGTTTCCTTCAAAAAATGAAAAGTATAATTTAACAAATGAAATTCTTGAAAAAGATTATGTTGTAAAATTGAGTTATTTTTAGAAGAAAAATTTTATACTTATCAATATTAAAAAGATACTTTTGCAGTATCTTTTTATGTTCTCTCATTTTTAAATTCTAATGGAGACTTATTATATTTTTTTCTAAAAACCTTGCAAAAATAATTTGGGTCTTCAAATCCACACTTATACGATATTTGTTTAACAGTCATTTTTTCATTAATTAATAGCTCTGATGCAATTTCTAATCTATAATCTAATAAAAATTTATGAATGGTTGTATTGTATTTTGATTTAAAGTGACTTAACAAAGTGCTTCTGCTACAAAAAAAGTAAGCACATAATTGTTCTATGGTAATTTGTTTGTTATAGTTTGAAATAATGTATTGTTTAACTTCTTGGGCAAGATTATCATGTTTTGCTTGTATACGATTTGTTAGTGAAATATATTTTGCACATACATCACAAATACTAGCAAAAGAATAAACCTGATCCTCATTTAAAATTGCAATTTCTGTTACATATTTTTTTAATTTCTCTTGATCATCAAAATATTCTTTTGATTTTTCGATGATTTCAGAATAATTTCTATATGTACCAATAACTGCTTGTCCCATCATTAAATATCCTGTAAGAACACCATAGGAATATAGAGGCATAATAGCTTCATTTAAACCAAAATGACATTTGTATATATATAATTCTCCTGATTCTTTTACGTGTTCCATAGCCTTATAATCACAATCCAAACAATGTTGATATGATTTTTTATTTTTTCCTATTTCGTTACAAAATTTTGATTTTTTATGTGGGTAAGATGCTAATAGATTTTGATTTAAATCAAAAATAGACATATTTAATCCTGAAAGTAAGTGTAAATCTTTTAGCATTTTTTCTAGTTCGGTCATAATTTCTCCTTTAAATAATTTATATCATACTAAATTACCCTTAATTATACTTTATTCTCTTTTGAAATGAAATAGATATTAATATAATTTAAAAGAAAAAGAAATGAGGAAAGATAATTTGAAAATAAATAAGATATTAAATAATAATTATGTAACATCTTATAATGATGATACAGGAGAAATAGTTGTTATGGGTCCAGGTGTTGGATTTAGAAAAAAAGCAGGAGATACAATAGACAGTAATAAAATAGAAAAAACCTTTTATTTGCCGACTGGACGAGAAATGAATATTAATCAGTCTATCCATTATAAATTGGCACGAAATATTGTAAAAATGGCATCAGTGAAATGGAATACTAAGTTCTATGATGAGGTCATTGGAATGATAGCCAGCTATCTTTCTTTTGTTTTAAATGCAAGAGAAAACAATAAAAAAATATTTCAAAACAAAGCAACTAATAGTAGAATTGAGAATGATTTTGAAAGTGAAATCATGCAATACATATACGAAAAAATAAATATTAAACTTACTAAAACAGAAATTAAATACATATTACATTGTTTGAAAAATTACTCATACATCGAGGAAAAAGAAGAAAATCATGTGGATACTCTCGTTAATGAAATAATGTATATTGTAGAGAAAACATATAATATAAAGTTAGAAGATAATTCAGCAAAATACATAATTTTTAAAAATAATATTATTAGTTTATCAAGAGAAATTGTAAAGTTGATCAATCAAAATATTAAACTTCATCAGGAATCAAAATTTACAAATGATTCCAAATCTACTATGTGTACTAATATCATAAATAAATTTATACGTGAAAAATATCAATATAATTTATCAGTTGAAGAAATGAAATTTTTAAATGATAATATAGAAAATATGAATATTTATTAAAAAAAGAACATGTCTAGACAAAATGTCGTGAAACCCCTTGCATAGACAAGAAGTTTATGCTAAACTCATTAATGTAAATACGGATTGTGACTTTAAGTAGGCAAGGCCAAATAAATTACACTTTTTCATGTGTGATTTATTTGGTCTTTATTTTTTCCGAATTTATAAATTTAAAATTACATTATTCATTAATAGGAGCAGTAGTAATGTAAAAGAAGAAAGGAAAAGGAATATGAAAGAAAAAGGGAAGAAGTTTATTTCTCTAGTTCTTACATTCTTGATGTCGATAGGTTGTGTAAGTGCTTATCCTTCAAGCGTAAGTGCACTAGAAAAAGATTATGAAGTCTATCCTAATCCTCATATGATGGACTATCAAGATGGCTCATTTGATATGACATCTAATGTCAATGTTGTCTATGAAGATGGTATTGATGAATATACAAAGGATAGATTAAATGAAGTATTAGCTATTAAAAAGATCAATGCTACTACTTCAACAGAAGTAAAAGAAGACCAAACAAACATTTTAGTAGGTATTAAAGATTCAAATCAA
>OLSO01001512.1_pt1 | contig 17577 bp, 14 predicted proteins | sample 1672441 | NCBI WGS metagenome assembly OLSO01 (sample SAMEA3136686, study PRJEB25190) | human gut metagenome | biome: human gut; feature: human-associated habitat; material: faeces | place: Austria | collected 2013 | reverse complement strand
GCTAAACCAAATTGGTTTAGCTTTTTTTGTATTTATATATTAATAAATTTAATTTTTTTATATTATTTAGATAAAAAAGAAATAAATTATGTTGAGAAATACAGTATTTTAGAGGATTATAGCTATATAAATAAAAAAAAGTAGAAATTTGTAACAACTTTGCGGAAATTACATATATATTTATTAAGAGTTTAAATAAAGCTCTAAATAAAATATATAAAATAAGGAGAGGGTATAAATGCCATACCAATATTATGAAAATCAATATTTAGAAGGTCAAATCATGCAAAATAGATCTCAAATCGCAGGAAATCAATTTGCACAAGGTTACGTTCAACAACCAACTCAAGTAAGACAAGGACAAGTAAATAATTATGTTAACAATACAGCTAATGTTGGAACTACACAAGCTGTAGAAAATGTAAATTATTATGACACTTATCATCATAGAATCAACAACTATCATACTATGAATACTAATCGTTATAGAGATCACTATGTAGATCATAATGTATATTACAATAGTTCAAGAAATGTATATGATGGAGCAGACTATCATACAACATTTAATTATGTAGTAGACCCAGTATATGCATCTATAGGTTCAAGTACAGGTGGAGTAGTATCAGGATCAACTGGAACAATAGGATCAACAGGAACAATAGGATCAACTGGAACAACAGGATCAACTGGAACAACAGGATCAACTGGAACAACAGGATCAACAGGCTGTGGATGTGGATGCAATAGACCACAACCACGATGCTGGAGCCCTTGCCAAGGTGGATCAACAGGTAATACAGCTAGTTATAGAAGATTCCCAGGACAAAGCTATTAATTACTTGATATTTTAGTTAGTATAAAACCTTAATTATTTAGCACATAGGAATATAAGCGTAGATTATAACCTATAAAATTGGATATATTATAGTTAAAACACAGTAATAACTATGATTTCCTATGTGCTTCAATTTTTAACCAAGTTTTTTATTTAATACCTGTATGAAATATACAGGTATTTTTTTAATTCTAAGGAAATTATATTCCTTTATTATTTCAAATTACATATCAAATAAGAACAATTAGCTCAGAATTTGCATAATATTTAGTATATTATATGAATCTCATATCGTATAATAGATAACTTATTTAGGGGGACAAAGAAATGCAAAATCTTAGAAAGAATAAAAATAAGGTTGTTACAACACAAATGATGGAGTTAAGTAATGAAGAAGCACTTGATAGAGATATGAATGAAGATATGGGTAGAGGATGCAAAACTAAACATTCTATGATGCAAAACAATAATTGCTGTCAAGAACCATGTAAAGAAGCAGAACCTTGTAATAATAATTGTGTAGACCCTTGCAAAAAACCTCAACATCATCATAAACAAGACCATTGTTGTGAAACATGTGAAGATACTATAAGTCAAAATTGTATAAAAAATACTTGTGATAACACATTATGTAGTTCACCACTTAATATACCAAGAGTATCAACAGCTAATACAATACCATATGCTATAGATGCTAATAGAATATTTGATACTATAGAATTCCAAACATTCCAAGATGCTAATGGAACAGGATTAGACTATACTTATGAAGTTATAGACGTAAATGGTATGGTTCCAAAAACTGGTCAAGGAAGAGTTACTGTAGAACAAATATGCTTTAATTATGACGAAATGGTAATATATCCAGGAAATACATCTTTAGAAGGATTTACAGTAGAAGAAGTGACTAATGATGCACCTTGTGAATCAAACTTTGATTATACTGTATGTGGAGAAAGAAATACAACTTGTTGTTCACAAGGATTAGGAACAACAACAAGATATAGACAAAGAGGATTAACTATACAAATAAATGGATTAGAAATAATTTTAAAATGTAAATGTGGATGCACAAAGATAAATGTATTAGTAGTTCCTACTACTAATTGTACAGTATTTAATTTTAATACATTATCAGCACAATTATCTGTTCCAGCAGATGGAAATTCATTTACTTTAAGACAAAACTATCAAACTCAATTATCAGTAGGTTGCGTTGGTACAGGATTAATAAGTAAAGAATGTATTAATGGATGCACAACTTATAACTTCCAATTACCAGGTGGATTAGACTTAGTTCTTTGCTTACAAGAAGTAGTAAGTATATTAAAACAAGAACAAATAGTAGTACTTGGTTCTTCAAGTCAAGTTCAACCAAGAGTAGTTGATACTTTCTCTAAAGTATGCGACTTTAAACAATGTGGAGGTAACTCAAATACAAATAACGCTTCAGCAAATAATTCAGGAAATAACTGCAACTGTCAAAGATAGTATTTCTTAATTTAATTTAATATATTTTAGGCAATAGAAATCTATTGCCTATTTTTAGTTTTTGTAAAAATATTAAAATCCTAAAATACTTAAAGTATTCATAGTTGTAAATAAATATAAATCTTTATAAATTAAATCATCATCTACATTGGAGTGTATATTAGTTCTTAGAAAATACTCGCTAACACTTGTTTCATCACACACAGGTTTGCTCCATGTTTTCCCAAAATCTTTAGAAAAAGAAGTGAACAACTTATCAAATGAGACCCACATACAATATAAAATAGAATTCTCCATTATCAAAGATGGAAAAGTATATAATGATGGCTCAGTTATAAAACAAGAAATATTTTGGACTAAGATATTATCCTTAACATTAAAATTTAAGTATTTTACAGAATATTGATCATTTGTATTTTCACAAAATACTAAATGATACATATCGCTATCTGGAATTTTTAATATATTTAAATATAATTTATTGCTAGCAGTATTTGTAAGTTGGATAGGATTGCTCCAACTCAAATTATTATAATCAAATGTAGAATAAAATACTTGTTCATAATTATCTACTAAATTTAAGTAAAATATAGTCGGAATATTATCGTTAAATACGATATAGAATTGGTTTAAAATATTGAAATTGACAAAATCTATTTGGTTTTCAATCCATTGGCCTTCGTTATTTTTATATTGGTGAAAAATAACTGCCGAATTAGTAAACTTAGGACTATATACATAATAAAACATATGGATATTGTCATCTATATATTTTATAAATGGAAAACAAACAGCAAATTTTTCATAATCAAAGCTAAATGTCTCCTTCAGTAAAAATATATTACTGTCTTTTTCACATTCCACTATTTTGATTGCATTATCTGATACAATTCCATAGATTTTATCTAAATTGTCTATAGTAAAGTAAAATTGTGTATAATCAATTGTATTATTACTTATTAAAATATTATCTTTTATTAGGGTATTATCTTTATCATAGTAATTATAGTAAAGACCGTTATTATTAAAAATATAGAATATATCTTTGGAAGACCTTCTAATTAAATTAGAAGTATTATTAATAAAAGTCATGTGATTCACCTCTATAAATATATATTTTGCTTTAAAGAAATCTATTCTTTATAAAATTGGTATTCCTTTATAAAATTATATTCTATAGAAGCGTAAATATTATAGTTAACAATCACTAATTAGTATAATTTTCTACAAAAAAAAATTATTTTTTACTTTTTTACAAAAATAAGAACAATATTTGCATTTCTAACATAGTATTTAGTAGGTTAAAAAATTGGTTTTAGCCAAAAGTTTATATTAATGGGAGGTAATCAATAATGCAATGCAATAGAAATGCAATGAATACTAGAGTGATAAGAGGGAATCAATATACACAAGATATGATGGATCCTAGAGGATTTATAATGGACCAAGGAGAATGTAATTATGATAATTTTGCAGTAAGTCAACCATTACCACCACAACCACCACAACCACCAATTGTACAATGTAATTGCCAATGTAATAATAACAATGATCAAACTCCAAAATGTCCTATACCTTATGAACCAGCAGGAACAGATTCAACATATTCTTCTTGTTCAACATTAGCACCATGTGCAGGAAATGCACAATGCTGTATAGGTTTACAAGCACAACCAATAACATCAGCAAATTGTATGCCTTATATAATTAGAACATATAAAGTATCAGATGCTATAAAATTTGATAGAGTAGCAACAGGTACAACAGCTGTATTGGCAACTGGAGGAACTCAAGCATTTACAACAGGAATAACTGTAACAGGAGACCCTATACCAGTTGGAACATTTAAGTTAAATATAACAGAAGTTTGTTTTGGAGATTCTACTGTAACTTTAGCTCCAGGAGCAACAACAGTGGCAGGAAAAGCACTTACACCAACATCAGTATTTACTTCAAGCCACAATTTATTAAATAGATCATCAGTTAGTACTGCAGGTTTATCAAGTTGTTGTCAACAATGCATGGGAACTACTTTAGATTATTCACAAGCTGCAACAACTGCTACAGTAACTGCACCAGCAGGAGCAGACCCAGCAAATAGTATAAATGTAGTATTAAAGGGAACAGCAGGATGTTCAAATGTACAAATAGCAACTACAATAAATGCAACAGCAGGTGGCATAGCTTTAACATATGAAGCTTTAAATGGAAGTTTATGTAGAGCATATAATATGGACTCAAGTGTTGTAGAACAATACTATCAATCTAAATTATCATTAAGTTGTGTAGAAGCAACTATACAAAATACAAATGCAGCACAAAATCCATACACTGTTACTATATTAAAACCAGTTTATCCACAATTATTATTAAGAACTACTGTATCTTTATTAGGATATGCATTAATCTCTGTAGTAGGAGCAGCACAAGCAGTTCAAGCAAGAGATGTTCCAGTAGTAGCTGCATCAGACTTTAACTTTGATGGATGTTTCTAAGTATAAATATAGTATAAATATAATTTAGGATAATATAAAAATGAAAATATTTAATATTTGATTCTTAATATAGATTAAAACAACCAATAAGAGCGTTTTAAAAAATAAAACTACTTATTGGTTGCTTTTTTTATGTATGCATGTAATTAAATTGATTTAGCTGGATTTTTTAAAGCATGGAGTAATGCTATTGAATGTAAAAGCGTAGTAAAAATAGCGATTCCAGTTACTACATATATGTAGGCGAATATATTTAAGCTAGGAATAGGTAACAAGAAGTATAAAAAGATTAATTGAATTGCCATTCCTAAAATAGTATTAAAGCTCGAAATAAATTCTCTTCTTATACCATGGAGTATTGCTGATAAAGTTTGATTTAGAGATAAAAAAATCGGAGCTAAAAACATAGATTTTAAGTAAACTCCAGCGACTTCGTTTTTAAAAAATAAAATACAAAGCGGTTTTGCAAAGAAATAAAATAATAAAGAGCATAAAATACTTACAATTAACGTTAGAGCTATAGAATATTTAATTTTCTTTATAAGAAAACTATTATTTTTTAGTGCAACTTCACTAGATATACTTGGAATTAAGTTTACAACGAGGGCTGAGCCGACTGAAAAAGGAAGATATACAAATGGCATAACCATACCACTTATAATACCATAGGCTCCTAAGGCCTGTGTATAAGACATATTAGCAAGTATTAATCTAGATGGTATTATTATAGAGCTTATTGATTGAAGTACTATACTCGACATTCTATTACAAGTTATAGGTATAGACATCTTTAGCATTTCAAAAGAGGCATGTTTAAAATCATCTATATTTATAATTAATTTTCTATATAGATTAGAATCATAATAAAGATTTACTGTAATAAATATTATATTTATCATTTCGCCAATAGATATAGCTATAAGTGCGCTATAACAAAGTAAGTGGTCATTTTTTATGTAATAGTAAACAAGAATTAAAAATAAAATTCTAGATATTTGTTCTAGTATTTGACCAACAGCAGGAACAATGACTTTCTTTATTCCATAGAAGTAACTTCTCAAGACATTTGACAGAGTTATTAAAACTATAGCTGGACAAATAGCTAGTATAAAAAGGTTTAATTTTGGATTATGTAAAAATATATCTGAGAAAAATTCGCTATGTATAGATACAAATATGGAAATAATAAAAGCAATGAAAAATGATATATATAGTGTCGATATAAAGAATATATTAGTTTGTTTTTTATCTTTTAAAGTATTATTAGTTGAAATTAAACAACTCAGAGCCGTCGGAATGCCGGTTGTAGTTAATGCTATACAAATCATAAGAAAGTTAAATACTATATGGTATATTCCCAGACCTTGTTCTCCTATTATATTTGATAAAAAAATTTTATATATAAATCCTAAACCTCTTACAATTATATTAGATATTGCTAGAATTATTGTAGATAATAAAAGATTTGGAATCTTTTTCAAAAAAATCACCTCCTATTGATAATATTTATTCTAAGAAGGTTTTAATCATTCATATTATAAAAGTATCTTAAGATAGATTTAATAATCTAGCACATAGAATTTTCTCTTTTTAAAAAATTGGTATATAATATATTATACATATTAAATACTTTAAAATATAAATTAGCATTTACAAAAAATGTTGATATATAGACTATAGGGGTAGAAAATGGAAAAATATAAAATAGAATTAAATAAAGGTAGTAGTAAGTATTTGCAGATTTACAACTACATAAAAAAATTAATAATAGACAATGATATAAAAGAACATGAAAAACTGCCACCAATACGAAAATTAGCAGATTATATTGGTGTGAATAATGCAACAATAGTAAAAGTCTATGAACTTCTAGAAAATGAAGGATACATATATAAAATCGTGGGCAGTGGAACATTTGCTTCAAACATAAAACTTAAAAAAAAGAAAACAATAGAAAAAAAAGAGGGATTAATACACTTTGATAGTGGAAATCCATCAGCAGATATGTTTCCTATTGATGATTATAAAAAAGCTATAAATATGGCGCTTGAAAATGATGGGCCTTCTATTTTTAATTATGACGAAGGTAAGGGCTCTATAGAATTAAGAGATAAGATATGTGAGTATTTAAAAGACAGAAAAATAAATACAAATATAGAAAATATACAAATTATATCTGGAGCTCAACAAGGTATAGATATAGTATGTAAGGGGCTTATAAATTATTCAGATGTTGTATTTGTAGAAGAACCAACATATAATGGTGCATTGGAGGTTTTTAAAAGTAGAGGTGCGAAAGTAATATCAATACCGATGTTGGATGATGGAATTGATATTGGAATATTAAAACTTAAACTTGAAAAAATCAAACCAAAATTAATATATGTTATGCCTAATTTTCAAAATCCAACAGGAATATCTTATTCAACTTATAAAAAGAAAAAATTAATAGAGTTGTCAGAGGAGTATGATTTTTATATACTAGAAGATGACTTCATAAGTGATTTTCCTTTTGACTCAGAAGATAATCTTCCACTTAAGAGTTATGACAAAAATAACAGGGTAATCTACATAAAGAGTTTTTCAAAAATTTTAATGCCTGGACTTAGAATCGGTATGGTTGAAATACCTATGGAATTACAGTCTCAGATTTTATGGGCTAAATATTCTTCTGATATATCAACCCCAGGTTTAATACAAAAATCAATGTTTTATTATATGAACTGCTTTAATTGGAAACAATATTTAAATAATATAAATAATATCTATTATGAAAAATATAGTTTAGCTAAAAAATTAATAGATAAAAAAATAAGCAACAAATTAAAAGTTAGAAAATCAGCTGGAGGTATTAACTTTTTCTTTGAACTTCCAAGAGGATATTTGTCGAGTGATTTTTACAATTTTCTTTTAGAAAGAGGAGTTGTAATCACTCCAGGAACATATTTTTTTGATAATTCAATGGATGACAGATATTTTAGAATAAATATAGCGAATTCATCTCTAGAAGATATTAAAGAGGGAATAAATAGAATAAGTGATAGTTTAGATGTTTTTTTAGCTAATTATAAAGAAAAACAAAACTTAAAAAGTAACAAAATTTTTTATTAAATAAGTAAAGGAGAAGCTAAAGAATAAAGGTCTTTGGCTATAGTAAAGATGGTAGATCAAAAGAAAATAGACAGAATAAATGAACTTGCAAGAAAAAATAAGGCAGAAGGTTTAACACCAGAAGAAATAAAAGAAAGAGATGCATTAAGAAAAGAATATTTAGCAAACTTCAGAAAAAGTTTCAGAGCTAGATTAGAAAATATAGAAGTAGTTTCACCAGAAGAATACGAAAAACGTATGAAAGAAAAAAAAGATAACTAGAAACAAAAGGCATATGGAGGGATCAAAGATGAATCTTAAGTACGAGCTGAGAAATGGATGGAAAGTTATAAATGAGATGAATAACATGGATGCAGTTATGGAATATTCAAATCAATATATGGACTTTCTAGATAAGGGGAAAACAGAGAGAAGATGTGTTAAAGAAATTGAAAGATTAGCTATAGAAAATGGATTTAAATCAATTTCAGATATAGAAAAAGTAGTACCTGGAGATAAAATATATGCTATAAATAGAGACAAAAACATAGCTTTATTTGTAATAGGAAAACAAGATATAGAAAAAGGTCTAAGAATTATTGGAAGTCATATAGACTCACCTAGATTAGACTTAAAACCAAACCCACTATATGAAGATGACAATATGGGATATTTTAAAACTCACTACTACGGTGGAATCAAAAAATATCAATGGGTCACTATACCACTTGCTATGTATGGAGTTGTAATATTAAAAGATGGAAGCAAAGTTGAAATAAGTATTGGGGATGAAGAAGGTGACTCAGTATTTTGTGTAACAGATTTACTTCCACACTTAGCGGCAAAACAAAGACAAAAAACTCTTGAAAAAGGTATAGAAGGCGAGGATTTAAATCTATTAATCGGAAGTATACCAGATGAAGACCAAGAAAAAGACAAAGTCAAAATGAATATTTTAAATCTATTAAATTCTAAATATAATTTAGTAGAAGAAGATTTTATAAGTGCTGAGATAGAAGTAGTTCCAGCAGGTAAATCTAGAAATCTTGGATTTGACAGCTCTATGATACTATCTTATGGACATGACGATAGAGTTTGTTCATTTGCAGGAGTAAAAGCTATCCTTGAAACAGAAAATCCTGAATATACTGCATCAGTATTATGTGCTGATAAAGAAGAAACAGGTTCTAATGGAAACACAGGTATGCACTCTAGATTTTATGAAAATACAGTAGCAGAGCTTATAAATATGCAGACTACTTATTCTGATTTAAAAATTAGAAGAGCATTTTCAAATTCTAAAGTATTATCAGCAGATGTAAATGCAGGTTATGATCCGATTTATTCATCAGTATATGAAAAAAATAACTCTTGTCATATAGGATATGGAGTGTGTATTTCTAAATATACTGGAGCTAGAGGTAAAAGTGGAACAAGTGATGCAAATGCTGAATTTGTAGGCGAAATAAGAAGCATATTTAATGAAGCAAATGTAGTATGGCAAAGTGGCGAATTAGGTAAAGTTGATGAAGGTGGCGGTGGAACAATCGCGTATATATTAGCAAACTATGATGCACAAGTTTTAGATTGTGGAGTAGGAGTGCTTAGTATGCATGCACCTTATGAAGTAATATCAAAAGCAGATATATTTGAAATGTATAGAGGATATAAGGCATTTCTTAATAAATAATAAAAAATAAAAAGCTGGTTAGAGATTTAGATCTTATAACCAGCTTTTTATTTTTTATCGAAATTTTAATTAAATATAAAAATGATGATTTTTAATATAAAAATATAACTTTTTATTGAAATATCAACAAGATTTCGTGGCATTGATTATCAGTATCACAAACGTAAAACTCACAATATATAATAAAGTTGTTGATTTTATTTACAATTTTGTTATATTATTAAAATATAGAAATAAATTACAAAATTTTAATATAATAGGAAATTCTATTACAAAAGGTTTACAACTACTACAAAACTATTTTTTTATTTATAGAAATATGTATAATTATAAATAAGAAAATCTTTTTTTTGAAAATATGATATGTTGTACCAATTATAAAAGAAAAGGAGGGCTAGCATATGAAGTATATTAAAAGATTAGTTTTAACAATGATACCAGTAGTATTCTTAATGGGATGCTCAGCTTCAAATATGAAAACAAAAAATGTTTCAAAAGAAGCAATAGAGAGAAATACTATGACAAAAGTACAAAGTGACGTAAATGTAATCATGAATAAAAGCGACGATTACGTTCTTCAAAATATGGGAAGCCCATACAGTACAATATATTCTTTAAAAATAGACAAGGTAAAAAACTTTGAAGATTTAAAGAAAATGGTCGATAAAAATATGGATGATGTAGAAATACTAAGTAAGGGATTATTATATCCTAAATATACATCAGATTATAACTTAGATGGAAGTGCACTATATATTGCATTAAAAAATAATAAAGTAAATGAAGTGGAAACTTGTGATTTTAAAAATTTAGATGTATCATCATTGATGGATGAAAAGGCAAACGCCGTAATTTCAGCATATACTGATTATAACAGTTTAAGTTCTGAAAATATCAAAAAAGAAAAACTTAATAAGTATATTGGAGAAGATAAGAGCAGTATATCATCAATAACTAAAAATAAAAAATGTGCTTATAGTATTTATATGGATGTAGACGGAGGAGTCGACATAGACATATACAGTATAAAAGACAGCGACTTTTTAGTTATAGCATATAAAGACAATAAAATTACTTATATAGAACAAAGAGACTGTACTAATATAGTATCGGGAATACAACAAAATATTAATTAACAATAAAAATGTTATTTCAAATATTTATTTTTGAGATAGCATTTTTTATTGTGTTTTTGTTGTATAATAAAATTATAATATCTTTTTAATATTTCTCATTTTATTTTAGATATTGTAAGTCTAAAATAAATATATTAAATTAATAATATATAAAAATATTCTTTAAGGTATAATATTAGTGCCCAATATTTATATTTAAAATGAATAAATTTTAAGGAGAAATAGTTATGAGTAATAAAAAAATAGATATTGAAGAACAAATTATAAAGAAATCATTTAATCTTTTTTTAGTAAATGGCTATGAAAAAACAACTATTAGACAAATTGCAGATGCAGCTGGAATTGGAAGAGGACATTTATACTATTACTTTAAAAAGAAAGAAGATATACTCCTTTATATTTACAAAACTATATTCAATAAGATTTACGAGTTAATAAGCAATCACCATATGAATGATACTGAGCTTTTATTAAATTATGCTGTAACACAATGTTTGTATACATATACAATAGTCAGATATGAAAGTCTATTTAGAATATATATAGAAGCATCAACAGTGCCTATAATCAGAAAAGAATATGTAAATATACTAGTAGATTTATTTAAGAAAAAAGCCCTAGAAACACATTATAATGTAGCTGAAAAAGATATATATATAAGTGTTACTGTTGGATGTTCAGGAGAAGAAGAATTACTTAGAAGATATTATAATAAAGATATACAATTAGAAATTGAGGACATAATAAAATCAGTAATATCAACTAGATTAATTTTATTAAACATAATAGATAAAGAACAAGTAGATCAAATTGTAAGTAATGCAATAGATATTTCAAATAAATTAAATATTGGTGAATTACTAGAGAGTTTTGATATATTTTTAAATAAAGTTTAAGGAGCGTTATATGTACAAGACAATACTAATACTTATTTGTATTTTTATTTTGATTTGTATTTATTTAAGTCACAATATAAATACATTAGAAATAGCACAATATACAATTAAAAATAAAAAAATACCAAAAGAATTTGATGGGTATAATATTGTCCAAATTTCAGATTTACATAGTAAATCATTTGGCAAAAATAATATAAAGTTATTACAAAAAATTAAATCTTTAAATCCAGATATAATAGTTATCACAGGTGATTTAGTAGATGGAGAAAATAATAACTACGATATAGCTTTAAACTTTATGAAGGAACTGACAAAACTATATAAAGTTTATTATATAATAGGAAATCACGAGCAAAAGGCATTGATTAAAAAATATAAACAAGAGTATATTAAATATTTTGAAGAATTAAATCAAATAGACTTTATAAATTTAGACGATGATAAAGTGAAAATACAAAAAAATAACTCTAAAATAAATTTATATGGACTTACAGTTCCATATAGTTGCTATAAATATTTATTTGACGATAAGGAGATTACAACTATCGACAGTAAATTTTTAGAACAAAAATTAGGTGATTTAAATAAAAATGAATTTAATATACTACTAGCACATACTCCATTTTATTTCGATGCATATGAAAAATGGGGTGCAGACTTAACTTTATGTGGTCATGTACATGGTGGCGTTGTAAGACTACCATTTATAGGAGGCTTATTATCACCAGATAGAAAGTTCTTTCCTAAGTATGATTTAGGAAAATACGAAAAAAATAATTCGATTATGATAGTAAGTAAAGGACTTGGAGGCTCAAAAGTATTAATAAGAATAAATTGTAAGCCTGAAATAGTCAGTATAAAATTAAAAAGCGATATAATTTAAAAGAACACATAGCAGTTTTTCTGCCATGTGTTCTTTTTATTTCTAAGGAAATTATATATAATTTCCAACTTATTATTTAAAGCAACGGAATCTTTGATTCGCCCGTTATATGAGCGAAGCGAATTTTTTATGTGCAATAAAAATTTTATAATCTACTGTAAAAATTTAACACAAAAACTTGTTGACAAACTTTTGGGCGCGCCCTACAATCTAGGTATAAATATTGGGCACGCCTAAAAATGGAGGTAGAATTATGGAAAGGATATCAAAAGCGATAGCCAAACATAGCAAATTAATTTTGCTATTAGCAGTAATATTAGTAGTTCCAGCAGCATTTGGATATTTCAAAACAGATGTAAATTATGACATATTGAGTTATTTGCCAGAAGAGACATCTACAATGCAAGCAGAAAAAATTTTACAAGATGAATTTGGATGCGGATCTATCGCGATGCTTATTGTTGAAGATATGCCAGATAAAGATGTAGCCAAAGTAAAAGAAAAAGTAGCTAAGTTAGATGGAGTTAAAAAAGCACTTTGGGTAGATGATTTTGTAGATTTATCTGTACCAAAAGAAATTCTCCCAAAGGATATGACAGATTTACTTTATAATGGCGATAAATCTACTATGATAATAGTGATGTTAAAAGAAGGTACAGCAACGCTAACTACTCAAAATACTGTACAAAAAATTAGAAACATAGTTGGTGCACAAGGATTTTTAAGTGGTATGAGTGGTATTATAAAAGATACTAAAGATTGTGCAGATGGAGAGATGCCATTATATGTAATAATAGCTGGTATACTTACTTTAATAGTTTTATTACTTACAATGGAATCAACTGTAGTACCATTTGTATTTTTATTAAGTATAAGTTTAGCAATTATATATAATTTTGGTTCTAATATAATTTTAGGAGAAATCTCATATATAACTAAAGCCTTAGCAGCAGTATTGCAACTAGGGGTAACAATGGATTATTCTATTTTCTTACTTCACAGATATGATGAAGAGTTGGGAAAAAACTCCGACAGAATAGAGGCCATGTCAAATGCAATACAAAACACATTTGTATCTATAATAGGTAGTTCGACAACTACTGTAGCAGGATTCTTAGCACTTTGTACTATGGATTTAAGTTTAGGTATGGATATGGGTATAGTAATGGCAAAAGGTGTTATAATTGGTGTTTTATGCACAGTAACAATTTTACCATCATTAATATTAATATTTGACAAACCAATACACAAATATAAACATAAAACAATTTTACCATCATTTGAAAAAACTTCAAAATTTGTAGTTAAACATTATAAAAAACTAGCAGTATTATTCGTTATAATATTTATCCCTGCATTTATAGGAAATAACAATGCGAAGGTTTATTATAACTTAGATGAGTCTTTACCAGATGATTTTCCATCAATAGTTGCTACTAATAAGATGAAAGATGACTACCATATGGAAAGTACAGATTTTATCTTAGTAAGCGATAAATTAGATTCAAATGATGTAACATCTATGATTAAAGAACTTGAAGAAATAGACGGTGTAAACTCAGTTATAGGACTTGAAAAATATATAGGTCCAGCAATAGATCAGGAAATGATACCTGATGAAATTTTAAGTGAATTAAAAGCTGGAGGATATGAAGAAATATTATTAAATTCAAAATATAGAGCAGCTTCAGATGAGTGTAATGCACAATTAACAGAAGTTGAACATATAGTCCATAAATATGACCCTGAGGGTCTTGTAGGTGGTGAAGCACCTCTTACAAAAGATTTAATAAGAATAGCAGATACAGACTTCAAGAAAGTAAGTGCAGCTTCTATAATAGCAATATTCTTGATAATAGCTATAGTATTTAAATCAATATCATTACCAGTTATATTGGTTGCAGCAATAGAATGTGCTATATTTGCAAACTTAGGAATTCCTTATTATACAGGAAAGATTGAACCATTTATAGCATCTATAGTATTAGGAACAATACAATTAGGAGCAACAGTTGACTATGCAATACTTCTTACTTCTAGATTTAAAGAAGAATTGGGATATAATGATAATAAATTTGAAGCTATGCAAGCAGCAATAAAACATAGTGGTGGATCAATAATGACAAGTGCGTTATCATTCTTCTCAGCAACTATAGGTGTTGGTGTAATTTCACAACTAGAACTTATAGGTTCATTATGTAGCCTAATGTCAAGAGGGGCAATAATAAGTATGTTTATGATTATATTCATATTACCAGGATTATTACTTGTATTTGAACCAGTAATAAGAAAAACAAGTAAAGGTTTTGAACCTGATAAAAAATCAAAAACAGCAGACGCTGTAAATTAAAAGATATTTAATATTATAAGTAGTTAATTAATGGGGGAGGATTAATCATGTATAATAAAAATATTAAAAAGAAATCAATTGCATTAGCAACTGTAGCATTAGTAGCAGCAAATAGCACTTGTGCTTTTGCTGCAAAAACAGATAGTAAAGTCACAAAAGATGAAACAGTATATTCTATATTAGATGAAAACGGAAATGTAACAAAAAATATTGTTTCAGACTGGATAAAAAGTGACTCATCTTTAGGAAATATAAAAGACGTAAGTAAATTGACAAATATAAAAAATATAAAAGGAAATGAAAAACCAAGTATAAATGGAGATAATGTTACTTGGGATGTAAATGGGGATGATTTATATTATCAAGGTGAAAGTAAAGAACAATTACCTATAGATGTAAATATAAGATATGAATTAAATGGAAAAGTAGTAAATCCAAAAGATGTAAAAGGAAAAAGCGGTGATTTTAAAATCACTATAAAATTAAAAAATAATGTTAAGAAGAATGTTCAAATAAATGGGGAAGACAGAATAATATATACACCATTTTTAACAGCAGGGGAAATATTACTAGATAGAGATAATTTCAAAGATATAGAAATCAGTGCAGGAACTATGTTAGATGAAGGAAATAATGCTTCTATAACATTTATATCTTTACCAGGTTTAAGTAAATCTTTAAATTTAAGCAGTGATTTAAATAATTACTTAAATTTAAAAGATGAAATTGTTATAACTGGTAATACGACTAATTTTAAAGTTCCAACTATAATGTTTGCTCTTACAAGTGATATTACTGGAACATTAGAAGACATAGATGGAGATATGAACTTCAGTGAATTAAAAAGTGCATTACAACAACTAGAAGATGCAGGAACAGAATTAGTAGATGGAGCTAAACAAGTAGCTGATGGAAGTGAAACACTTAATTCAAGTTACAGCAAGTTTGATGATGGTGTAAAATCATTAGATAGTGGAATAACTACATTAAAAGAAGGTTCTGATACACTTGCAAATAGTTTACCAACATTAAATGAAGGTGCAATGAGTTTAACAAGTGGTTTACAACAAATAAATGAAGGACAACAATCTTTAAATTCAGGTATAGCAACTTATACTAATAGTGCAAATCAATTAGATGGTGCTTATGCACAATTAACATCAGGAATAAGCTCATTAGATCAAGGTATTAGTTCATTGAGCAAAGGAGCAGAAACACTTGCAAATAATTTACCAACATTAGATCAAGGTGCAATGAGCTTGACAAGTGGACTTGCTCAATTAAATTCATCACAAAGTAAATTTGCAAGCGGTGTACAAAGTTATGTAAGCAACGCAAATAAATTAGACCAATCATATAACAATATAAACAGTGGTATAGATTCTGCATATAGTGGAGCAAGCAATTTAAGTGGAGGATTAAGCCAATTAGATAGTGGAGTAGACAGTTTAATAAGTTCTACAAGTACTGTAAGTTCATTAGCTGATTCTGTTGCACAAGTATCTTCACAATTATCATCATCAAGCAGCAGTCAACTTCAAGCACAAATAAATGCTTTATCACAAAAAGCCGCAGCAAATGGAGATAGCGAACTTGCAGCAGAAATAGCTCAATTAGGAAGTAGTTTACAACAACAATCTGGACAACTAAGTACAGCAGCAGCTAGCTTAAATCAAATAAGCTCTGGACTAAAAACAGTAGCATCTAAACAACAATCTGGACTTAGCTCAGTTAAAAATGGAATAAGCTCAGTATCAGCAGGTGCATCTAGTTTACAATCAGGATTATCAACACTTAAAAATGGTTCATCACAATTTGGATCAAGTTTAAATCAATTTGCTGGAGCAGGAAGTACACTTAGTGATTCATCTTCACAATTATCAAATGCAACACAAAGTGCATATGCAGGAAGTCAACAATTATCAGCAGGAACAAATCAACTAGTAAGTGGAGCAAGTAGCTTGACAAGTGGTATTAATCAACTTAAAAATGGTTCATCATCATTAGTTACTGGTTCACAAACATTCGGTACTAATTTAAGCCAATTTGCTAAAGCTGGTGCTCAGTTACAATCAGGAAGCAATACTTTATCAAATGCAACACAAAGTGCATATGCAGGAAGCCAACAATTATCAGCAGGTACAAGTCAATTAGTAAGTGGGGCAAGTAGTTTAACAAGTGGTGTTAACCAACTTAAAGATGGTTCATCAACATTAAGCAGCAGTTCTACACAAATAAAAGACGGTATATCTAGTTTAGCAAGTGGTAGCACTCAACTTTATGATGGTACTGTTCAATTTAAACAAGAAGGTCTTGACCAATTAAGTGGTGAAGGTAATCAATTAATATCAGAAGTAGGAAATATAATGGACGTTAAAGATGAATTAGTAACAGCATCTGAAGAATACAATAACTATTCAGGAATAAATAGTGATGATATGAATGGTAAAGTTAGATTTGTATTTAAAGTTGAAGAATCAGAAGATAAAGATACTAAATCAGAAAGCCAAAAAACAGATACAACAAAAGACAATACTCAAGAAAAGAAAGGTTTTGTAGATTGGATAAAAGGTTTATTTAATAAATAAAAATTTAAAAAATAAATTTACTAGATAATTATTATAGTTAATAAAAAATAATTATTATACTATATAAAATTAGAGATCGTTTATAAATCATCTCTAATTTTATATCTGCTTATTTAT
>OLSO01001507.1_pt1 | contig 17613 bp, 22 predicted proteins | sample 1672441 | NCBI WGS metagenome assembly OLSO01 (sample SAMEA3136686, study PRJEB25190) | human gut metagenome | biome: human gut; feature: human-associated habitat; material: faeces | place: Austria | collected 2013 | reverse complement strand
CTCCACCATATTCGTTCCACTGTCCATACTGCTTTTCTGCAAATATCTGTGTGCCTCTTCTTCCGTCATATTGTTACGTGCCATCAGCAGTTCTTTTGCCTTTCTGACTGTCTCTTGCTGCTTCGGATCACGGTTTTTTAACTGCTTCTTGCGCTTCCGTCTGCGCCTGTCAATATCGGTCAGCATCATCTCGATCGTATTCATCAGATCATACACTTTAATCGGCATCGACAATCCCATCACGCCCCGCACCAGTCCGTCACTCCATTTATCCTGCGACGCAACAAGCAGCATATCAAAATTTTCCGGAAGATATTCTCTGAGATCCGTATACATCATATCTTTTAATTTGTAACCACACACGACAATTCCTTCATCCACAGTATCCGCATAATGCATTGCCTGTGCCCCCGTTGTCGCCACTCCGGTAACATTTACTCCATTTCGCACCAGCAGATTCCGGATATTAATTGCATTTTCCTTCTTTGGAAATACTACAATAATACCTATCATGCTGACACCTCCTTTAGTCGTCTCATTTTTATTCTTACTAAGGGTGCCTAAATGACATGCAGGTACTTTGCGATTTCCCAGTCTGTCACCTGATTACGATAATTCATGTACTCTTCCGTCTTCACTTTGATATATTTTTCCGTCAGATCATCGCCAAGCACATTTTTAATGTAAGTGTCCTCTTCAAATGCCTGTGCTGCTTCCAGAAGCGTTCTCGGCAGAAGTTCTACACCAGCTGCCGCCCGCTCTTCTTCCGTCATCTCAAAAATATTGCAGTCAATGCTTTTTGGCGGCATGATCTTATTGCGGATTCCGTCCAGTCCAGCGGCAAGGCATACTGCAAATGCCAGATATGGATTGGCTGACGGATCAGGACTGCGAAGCTCGATTCTCTCCTCACCCTCCGGCGCCGTCGGGATCCGGATCAATGGCGTTCTGTTCTTAGCTGACCATGCAATATATACCGGTGCTTCAAATCCCGGCACAAGACGCTTATATGAATTCACGATCGGATTCGTAATAAAGGTCAGCGCTTTGATATGTTTCATAATTCCACCGATGAAATAATAAGCTTCTTTACTCAGCCCTTTCTCATCTGAACTGTCTGAAAATACATTCACACCATCCCGGCTTAATGACATGTTCGTATGCATGCCGGAACCATTCTCTCCGTACTTCGGTTTTGGCATAAAGGATGCATGCAGACCGTGTCTCTTGGCAATCGTCTTGACAACCAGTTTGAATGTCATGATATTGTCTGCCGCAGACAACGCCTCGTCATATTGGAAATCAATCTCATGCTGTGCCGGCGACATCTCGTGGTGAGATGCCTCGATGACAAATCCCATATCCTCCATTGTCAATACCATGTCACGTCTCGCATTTTCGCCGAAATCTAATGGTCCAAGGTCAAAATATGTGGCTCGCTCATGGGAAATCGTTGTCGGTACACTGTCATCATCCATATGGAATAAGAAAAATTCACATTCCGGCCCGACATTAAACTGATATCCCATCTCTTTTGCCTCTTCGATCACTTTCTTCAGTACATATCTCGGATCGCTCTCAAATGGTGTTCCGTCTGCTTTATGCACCTCGCAGATCAGTCTTGCAACTTTACCCTGCTGCGGCCTCCACGGAAAAATCTCAAATGTATTCAGATCCGGATAAAGATACATATCCGAGTCTTCCACCCTTGCAAAGCCTTCAATGGAAGAGCCGTCAAACATGCACTGGTTATTCAGCGCTTTCTCCAACTGGCTGGTAGTGATCGCTACATTTTTCAATGTTCCGAAAATATCGGTAAACTGCAGCCGGATGAATCCCACATCCTCTTCTTCTACCATCTGTAAAATATCTTCACGCGTATAATTATTCATTATATGCACCTCCTGCATTTACTGCTGTATGTAAAAATGGGCGTTCTCATGCCTTAGATGAAAACGCCATTGCTTTACCTTGTTAAAAATTATAGAAAAAAAAGCCCTCTTTGTCAACGAAAAATGTCGTTGTTGATACTTTTGATTGAAAAACCGAACGCACTCTGTTACAATGTTTCCAATAAGGTTTTCAGAAAATGGCTATGAATAAAAATTAATGCAGATAATAGAAGGAGGCTCAGATACTATGGGACTTGCAATACCAATCGAAACAAGCGCAAGACACATCCATATGTGCCAGGAAGATTTTGAACACTTATTTGGGAAAGGGAAAACGCTCACCCACCGGATAGATCTGAGCCAGCCTGGTCAGTATGCCTGTGAAGAACGCGTTACGATCAAAGGTCCGAAAGGAACATTTGAAAATGTTGCTCTGCTTGGACCTTTCCGTAATGAGACACAGGTGGAGATTTCCATGACTGATTCACGAAAGCTCGGCATTCCGGGCATCATCCGCCAATCCGGCGATACAAAGGGCACACCCGGCTGCACGCTGCTCGGTCCTGCCGGTGAAATTGAACTCGATCACGGTGTGATTGTTGCAAAGCGCCATATCCACATGACTCCAGTGCAGGCAGTCCAGTTAAATGTCAAAGACAAAGATGAAGTGTTCGTCATTATGGAGAGTTTTGAACGCTCTCTGATCTTTGCTGATGTTGTTGTCCGTGTACACCCGGACTTTTCACTCGCCATGCACGTCGATACAGACGAAGCAAATGCATTTGCCGGACATGAACACCCAACCGGTGTCATCTTAAAATTATTTGGCGGACGTACATACAATCTTCAGAAATGGGCAGACGAATTACAAAGCGGAATCAACCGGCTGTAGCCGGTGATTCCGCTCTTTTTATTATTCCATCACTGCATTCTAAATATTTCTAATTTTCAAATCGTCGTGTTTACAACTTTGCAGTCAGTGTCTTTGCACTGACTCCTTTTAACATTCCAAGTTTTCCGGAAAGAGAGCTTGTCACATCTCCCGGCGCGTCCAGCACCACACTGATGATCGACACTTCTCTCTGCCGGTACGGAATGCCCATTCTTCCGACAATATAATTTCTAAATTCGTGAAGCAGTTCATTCACCGTTACTGCTGCCTCTTCATCTTTTATAATAATGCTGATTACAGATACACGACTATCCATCCGTCTCTTCCTCTCTTCACTATAATGCAATGTCCAGTTCGATCGGGCAATGATCCGATCCCATAACGTCGGTCAGGATCTTCGCATCTTCAACCTTATCCTTCAGGCAGTCCGATACACAGAAATAGTCAATTCTCCATCCTGCATTCTTTGCCCTTGCGCTGAAACGGTAAGACCACCAAGAATAAATTCCTTCCACATCCGGATACAGATAACGGAATGTATCTGTAAATCCTGCTGCAAGAAGGTCTGTGAATTTTTCACGTTCTTCATCTGTAAATCCGGCATTCTTACGGTTTGTCTTCGGATTCTTCAAGTCGATCTCTTTGTGTGCAACATTCAGATCCCCACAGAAAACCACTGGTTTCTTCTCTTCCAGCCCTTTCAGATAAGCGAGAAAATCATCTTCCCATGTCATTCTGTAATCCAGTCTTGCCAGTTCGCTCTGTGAATTCGGCGTATACACTGTCACAAAATAAAAATCCTCATACTCCAGTGTGATTACACGGCCTTCCTGATCGTGTTCTTCAATTGCCATGCCATAAGTAACAGCAAGGGGCCTTTCTTTTGTAAATACCGCCGTTCCGGAATAACCTTTCTTCACGGCATAATTCCAGTACTGTTCGTATCCATCCAGCTCCAGATCTAATTGTCCTTCCTGCATCTTCGTTTCCTGAATACAGAAAATATCTGCATCCGCTTCTTTGAAGAAATCAAGAAATCCTTTCTTTACGCAGGCACGAATTCCATTTACATTCCATGATATACATTTCATCTGTTCGTTTTCCTTCTAATAATACACTTTTCTTAAAAACAGACCTCTGGCTGGCGCGAGAAATCCGGCAAGGCTTCTGTCTTCTGCCGCAATCACAACCGGAAGCATCGATGCCTCACGCTTGCCGGTACCGATTTCCAGCAAAGTACCTGTCAAGATACGTGCCATATGATATAAGAATCCAGTTCCATAGAAAGTGATACGCACCTTCTCACCGGAACTTACAATCTTGATATTGGTGATCTTGCGGATCGGATCTTTGCAATCCTTATCATCCGTAAAACTTGTAAAGTTCTTCGGTCCCAGCAGATATGGCACGGCCTCACGCATCGCTTCTATATCTAATTTTTCCGGATAATGATAGCAGTATCTTCTGGAAAATACATCCGGTTTTTCTCTGCAGTCAATATAATATTCATATTTCTTGCCTTTGGCACTTTTTCTGGCATGAAATCCATTTCGCACCAGTTCCACCTTCACGATACGGATATCCTCCGGGAGATAACGGTTCAACGAATCCTTCATCTCCTGTGGATCATACAATTTGGAAAGCTTCACACTTGCCACCTGACCTCTTGCATGTACTCCGGCGTCTGTTCTCCCCGAACCGTCTACACGCACGCGGTATCCGACTAATTTGCCAATGCTCCATTCCAGTACAAACTGGATCGTATTGTCTGTCGTCGCCTGCCGCTGCCATCCCTGATACCTGCTTCCATCATAGGAAATCGTTAATTTATATGTTCTCATAGTCTAATCACCCTGTCTATTTGTACTCATCTCACTATATAATATCCTGTACAGAATATTATAAAACTTTATTGTTCCTGTCCGTCCAGAATCTTTTTCAATTCATCCATAAATGTATTCACATCCTTAAACTCCCTATATACAGATGCGAATCTTACATATGCAACTTCGTCCAGATCTTTCAGCGCATCCATAACGATCTCCCCGATCGTACTGCTTGCAATCTCTTTCTCTTCCAGACTGAACACCTGTGTCTCCACAGCTTCCACTGTCTTCTGGATCCTTGCCGCCGATACCGGACGTTTATAACAAGCTCTTAAAATTCCTCTTTCAATCTTGCCTCGGTCATACTGTTCTCTGTTATCATCCTTTTTAATAATGATCAGCGGAATCGTCTCTATCTTTTCATAAGTCGTGAAACGTTTCCCGCATGCATCACAGGATCTGCGTCTGCGGATAGAATTGCCTTCTTCCGCCGGTCTTGAATCTATAACTCTTGTATCTGAATTACCACAATATGGACATTTCATCACACTAAATTCCTTTCATACATTCTATCTTTTAGTATATCGGTTGCTCTTAGAGAAGTCAAACATCAAAAGAAACATTTTACTTTTCTTCATGCATTTCAACCAGAATAATATCCGGTCCAATCCGTTTAATACAGGCAAATGGAATGATGTATTCTCCATCCTCACAGAAAAAATTACAGATCCCCCGCCCTTTTGGTATAATGATTGCTTCAATTTTTCCTTTTTTCTCATCTATGACCAGATCTTCTGCATATCCAAGTTTGCAACAGTCACACGCATTGATCACTTCTTTTTCCTGAAATTCACTGAAACGCACACTGACACTTCCACTCTTATTATTCTTATATTTATTATATGCAGCACGCTGCCTATTCGTACGGGTGCACATCTGGTGGAGCGTTTTTATATATCAGGAAAGTTCTTTCCCGATAAACAAAAACAGGGATACAGTTCTTCACCATACCCCAGTTTATCTTCGCATTTTATTACTCCACAATATCAATCACAGATACCGGACAGTCATCTCTTGCTTCTTTTGCTGCTTCTTCATATTCCGATGCAACTTCTCCACATGCTTCCGCAAGTCCATCTTCATCAAACGAGAATACTTCCGGGCACGTTGTCACACATGCACCACAGGAAATGCAGCCATCCATCACTCTTGCCTTCATCGGTTACCTCCTTCATTTTTCCGGTAGTATAACCAGATTGCAGACATTTTAAACGAATTTCTTAAGAAATCTTAGTTCCTGTCTTTCCTTTTAAAGCTTCGCCAAGCTTATCAAAAGAAGTAATGAGTGCGCTTCTTCCTTCTCCTTTTTCAATGAAAGAAACAGAAGCACTTAACTTCGGAAGCATATTATACTCTCCGAAATGTCCCTCTTCCATATATTTCTTCGCATTTTCTACGGAAATCTCGCCCAGTGCTTCTTCATTGTCACGTCCGAGATTAATCTTCACCTGATCTACACTCGTCAGAATGATCAGCTCGTCTGCCTGTGTATCCTCTGCCATCTTTCCGGCAGTCAGATCCTTCTCAATGACAGCGCTTGCACCTTTCAAATGGTTATCCTGTTCCAGAACCGGAATACCACCACCACCGCATGCAATAACAATCTGATCTGCATCCAGAAGAGCCTTGATCGCATCAATCTCTACAATGCGTACCGGATTCGGTGCAGACACGATGCGGCGGAACCCTTTGCCTGGTTCCTCTACTACATAATTACCCTTCTTACGCTCCTCATTTGCTTCTTCCACATTCATATAACGTCCAAGGATCTTGGTCGGTGTATAGAATGCTTCGTCATATGGATCCACAACTACCTGTGTCAGGATCGTGCTGACTGTTCTGTAAATGCCTCTGTTTAAAAGTTCCTCGCGAATCGCATTCTGAAGGTCATATCCGATATAGCCCTGGCTCATGGCAGAACATACAGACATTGGCGCCGCTGTATAGTTCTCGTGTACTTTTCCAAATTCGTTCATCGCTGTATGGATCATACCTACCTGCGGTGCGTTGCTGTGTGTAATGGCAACCTGATATCCGTCCTCGATCAGATCCGCGATTACTTTTGATGTTTTCTTAACTGCTTCCTGCTGCTCCGGCAAGGTCGTACCAAGGGCACGATGTCCCAGCGCAACGACTACTCTTTTCTTCATGCTCTATACCTCTTATTTTCTGTAAATTTCCTCTCAAGATTATAAAAAGAATTATAGCCTCTTTCTGAAAAAAATGCAACTCCTGCTCGTCTTTTGTGGTAAACTGAAATTATTAAAAGGGATTTCCCGGTACGTGTTGAAAACGTATACGAAAGGAGTTTACATTTATGAAAGTTATCGTAACAGCCCCAAGAGGGAAAATGGGCAAATTGATCACACAGGTTGCAGCCTCCCGTGATGACATGGAACTGGTTGCCGGTATCGGTCCAAAAGGGCGCGATTACATCGGAACAGATCTCGGAACTGTCGCAATGGTCGGAAAAGAACTGCACGTTCCGGTTGTAGATGATCTCGAATCCGTTATTGACAAATGCGATGTGATCATCGATTTTTCTACTAAAGAGATGGCTATGGAAGTTCTGGATCTTGCCATCAGACATAAAAAAGGTCTGGTCTGCGGTTCTACCGGTTTCTCCGACGAAGAGATGAAACGTTTTGAAGATGCTGCTTCTTCTATTCCAATGCTCTATGCAGCCAACACTTCCAAACTCGTCAATGTCATGAATAAAGTTCTGGAATTTATCACAAAGACAGTTGGGGAAGAACTGGACATTGAGATTCTTGAGATGCATGATCAGTGGAAAAAAGATGCACCGAGCGGTACTTCCAAAGAAATGGGTGAGACCATGGCACATGCACTTGGCAAAGAATTATCCGATATCGCTGTATACGGCAGGGAAGGAGTTTCTCCGCGAGAACCTGGAACAATCGGTTATCATTCTCTGCGCGCCGGCAATATTCCAAGTAGCCACACTGTATTCTTTGGTGGCATGGGAGAACGTCTGGAAATCACTCACCACTGCTACAACTGGGAATGTTTCGCAAGAGGCGCCTGCGACTGCGCAGCATATCTTGCTAATAAAGGTCCTGGATATTATACCATTAAGGATGTCCTGCATCTGAGCTAGTCCGGCTCGGGTCAGTCTGGCGGTTTATCTGTAATAACGACTGCCACAGGTCATCCGTAACTACTTTGACAATTTAATTAACAAGATGTCAGGATTTTTTCCTAACATCTTAACATTAATCAGAAAGGATTTTATTTATGATATTAGTAAACACAGATTATATAACCGGAAAGAAATTTGAAATGATCGGACTTGTAAAAGGAAATATGATCCAGTCTGTACATTTTGGAAAAGACCTTGTAAACAGCTTTAAGACACTTGTAGGCGGTGAACTTACTTCTTATACAGAAATGATGAATGAAGCCCGTGCCATCGCCACAAAGCGCATGAGCGAAGAAGCCGAAAAATGCGGTGCCGACGCCGTCATTAATATCCGCTATGCATCCAGTACTGTCGTACAGGGTGCTGCTGAAATCATGGCTTACGGAACTGCAGTAAAATTCGTAGAAGAGTAGTTTCAAAAAGCGCCTGCCATCCTGTTATATTGATATATCCACAAATGGTCTGAATGTCCGGTGCCAGTGGAATATATTGCAAATGGCAGGCGTTTTTTAACTATTAATGCTTTTTCACTATCTACCAATATTGTTTCTATTTTTTAATACTTTTTTCTGCTATTTTTACAACACCATTTTCTCTTCGATCCGGATTTTCTCCAGATGCTTGATCCTGTCCACGAGATGTGTTTCCGTCAGATACTTATACACGCTCTTCGGGACAAGATGCGCCCATTCTTCATCCATGGCAATACAGCTTCGCACCCATGAAGCACTGACTCCGCGGTCTTTTTCTTCTCTTCGCCAGAGAACTTCTACATCCAGCTTCAAGCTTCGTAGGATCTTATATTTTTCTTCATCCCACGCATCACTGAGTCCCATAAAATACGTCGCATCTTCCGGCATATAATTTGCAATATATTCCGGAAAATTAATCGGAAACGGCAGAATATCATATTCCTGCTCAGGGACTTTAAATTCCTGCATGGCACCTTTTATCATCTCATAACGTTCAAAATACGTCAGCGGATTTGCCGCTTTTGTGGATCGGTTCTGATCATTTACCGAATCGCCGGTCATTCTCCCGTCCGGATTCGTAAGCCCGATATACAGTTTCCGGCACCGCATCTTTGCCGCCAGAATATATTCCATATGCTTTAAATGCAATACCTGGAATCTTCCATTTACAACACCTGTCTCTATCATACTTTCCCCTCATCTTTCGCAGTTATTTATATTACAAGACCATCTTTTTCAAAAATATTCTTTCAATTCTTCCACAGCCTCTTCCGGCATATACGGAAGATCATGTCTGGAATCCGATGCCGACGCAAGAAGATATGCATTTCCCTTCACAACACGCAGTTTCTTTGCCACTATATTCTGATTAACTGAAAAATACTGGATCTGCGGATAATGCATGTATGTGGTTTCTCGACCAAATACACCGCTTGATACGGCCAGACTCTTCTTATCACAGGCAAATGCATCCGTAACATAGCCGCCCGCAAGCATCACCAATACAACCAGCCATCCACAGACACACGCCAGATTAATCCACAGAAAATGGGATCCTATGATTTCTTTCGCAAACCGGTCTGCCACAAATAATGCAACTGCCCAGATCACTGCCGAGATTGCCTTAAGAAAGATAACCGACTTCTTCTGTCTCTGCAGCGGAAGTTCCATTGCTTCTGCAAATTCCGGCAAAAGTTTCTGCATTTTTTCAATCACGTCTGCATGACTCTGATACAAAAGGAAAAAGGCGTCCTTTTCTTCATCGTCATCTCCCATTCCGACATTGATAAGTTCCACCCGGTATCTCTTAAAAATCCTTGCAATCCATGTCTGTCTCACCGTTACGCCATGAATCCGCTTTACCGGAATTACATAGCTTACTTTCTTTAAAAGTCCGTAAGAAATATAGATCTTATCACTTTTTCGTGTAACCTGATACTGATAATACTTAATAAAATCCTTCACCGTATCCCAGGCTGCTGTTGCGCCGATAAAAAATGCTACCGCCCAACCTGATATTATTTCCAGAATATTTTGTCCTGAAATTCCTTCCTGTATGCCAGAAAGCAACTTTGATACGGAGCCTCCGATTCCTCCAACTGCAAGCAAAACAGCAAATAAATTAATCGCAAACACTCCATGCCAGATCATATCATTTACATTTGCTGTCACCGTTGTCTCTGTGATGTTTTTACCGTTTTCCTCATCTGTTATCCCGGCAGTTTCTTTGTACACGCCACTTTCTGTCTGATGATTCGCATCCTGCGCATAAACTTCTGCCCCGGAACGGTTACCTTCCGACTCCATAATCGCAAAAACCGTCTGACGGAACCACTCTGCTTTTTCTTTTTTCAGCACTAGTTTTACGTCTGTATCATCTGCCGTTGAGAAACTGTCTGTATCCAGTTTCACAGTGCATGTGCCAAGCATCATTTCCAGAATATTCTGTGAGAGATTGACATTGGAAATATGCTTGATGCCGATCGTCTGCACCTTGCGGTTCCATGTATTTTTCTCAATCACGATTGCCTGCCCCTGAATAGAAATATAAGTTTTCGCCCAACGGCGGAGCTGCCAGAATAAAGCAATCAGGAACAATACAAGAAACAGACTGGCTCCCGCAAACTCATCTGCCAGATGTTCTTTCAGATTATCCATATGCTTTACAATTTCTTTCAGGTCATCCAGTGCCGATCCTGCAAGTACAATCACGATTCCAATAAATATAGTTCCAAATCGTTCAATCACAATGGAGATATGGTTTCTAAATTTCGTTTCTGTCGTTTCCATGTTTTTCCTCCGCTGCGATCTGATTGATCCGCTTCTGTAAATTCTCTGCGATCTGTTCCGCTTTTTCATCTTCCAGAAGATTGATCTCTACATCTCCACCTGCTGTTGTCACAACTACATTTGCCACACCAAATGCTCTGGCAACCGGACCTCTCTCCACCTGCAGTTTATGTAACCGTTCCATCGGAACAATATTGCGTTCTATGAAAAGATACCCTTCGACCGTATCTATACATTCTTCATCTATGTGATAACCATATCTCCGGTACCGGAAATACGGGCTGATCACACAGTTCAGAATGAGCAGAACAACGAGCACCAAGGATATTATCTCGCCAATCCGGATATCTTTTGGACTGAGCCAGAATGCATTTACGCAGATGATCGCTGCCAGCAGAATAACACTTAAGATCACGGTCGACACATACATGCACCCCAGCGCACGTTTACTGAGTCGTTCATATTTCATCTTCTCTTCTCTCATTAATTTTCTCCTTGTAACTAGTCGTTTCTATTCTAGCACAAATAAACCACCATTACAAAAAAAGAAGATACTGTTCTGCACTGATATACAGCACACCACAGTATCTTCTCCTTTATAATCTTCTTTTTTAATGAATGGAAACATTTAGTCCATACTCTTCCATAATACCTTTCAACTTCTGCATGTATTCTTCACTCGGCGGAGTCGCCTCAGCCACCGGCTTATCACTGATGCGAAGATATTTCATTACTCCAAGATTATGGTACGGCAATAATTGAATCATTGTAACTGCATCTCCTAATTCTTTACAAAATTCTGCAGTCTTTCTGATATTTTCTTCATCATGATTAAATAGCGGGATGACCGGAATACGAATTTGTAATTTTTCTTTCATCTTAGCTGCATCTTCCAGATTGATTCCATGCGGATAGTATAATGGCTGATTCATATATGGTGCAAGATTCTGCATTGCATGCAGGCCTCTCGATACATGCAGCAAATCAATTTTATCTTCAATTTCCCGGGCAAATGCAATCTCATCATCCAATGACGGCGAGCCTTCTACCATATCACTTGCATTGATTCGATATTCAATTGCCATTGTATTTCCTATTTTTTTTCGAATTGCTGCCAAAAGTTCTTTTGTAAATCTTGATGCATTTTCGATTGTATCCGCACAATATTCATCTGTTCTTCGATTGATCACTTTAGATAAAAAGCACCCCGGAAGCTGTCCATGCGCTCCATGCACAACCAGACTGTCAAATCCGCAACGTTTTGCCCGCTCCGCTGCATTTGCAAAATCTTCTATAATTTCTTTCAGCTGTTCTTTTGTTAAATCTGTAGGATCCAGCTCTACTGCAACATTCTTTCCTTCATCACGCTTTTCAAAAGATCCTGCATAAAAATTAATTGCAAACAACTCTATCCCGATTTTTGCCTGATACATATGTGCAAGATCTGTCAGTGACATCATCTCATTAACCACCGATTCTTCAGACATTCGCAGTAAATGTGTAACTACAGGCGGAATATTTCTATTTACACATCCGCAGCCAATATTAATACAGGCAACTCCCCCTTTTACAATATCTCTTACCCATTCCATTAATTCGCGATTTACATGTCCGTCTCCCGTCGCAAAACTAGGCCAGACCGGAGTAAAAGATACTCTGTTTTTTAACTTCATTGGTCCGATCTGAATCGGTTGCAATACATGTTCATACATTGTGTGATCCATTTTTTTGCTCCTTTCGTATAAAATCTGTTTTTAGTATAGAAAGCGCGCAAAAAACCAACAATATTCATATCTGACAAATTCTTAACACATTTTTGCAAAATATTACAGCTCTACTATTTAAATACAAAAACCGGAAAATTCTTGGATGAAATAAAATAAGAGACAGGAAATATTACGCACCTTTGAGGAAGCCCCCCACTACATATTTCCTGCCTCTTATTTTTATTATTCTAAAGCATCTCTAAAATAGCTTCTTTTGACTGTGCGCCTACGGTTCTGGCTGCCACTTCTCCATTCTTGAATACAAACAGCATCGGAATGGAAAATACCTTGTACTTTCTTGCAATCTCTGGGTTCTCATCCACATCAATCTTGCACACTTTAATATCTGTTCTTTCCTCTGCAATCTCTTCTATGATCGGTCCCACCATCTGGCACGGTCCACACCAGGTTGCCCAGAAATCAACCAGTACCGGTTCTTTTGCCTGTAATACTTCCTGTTCAAAAGTATCATTTGTCACATGAATCACTGCCATATCTATCGTCCTTTCTTTTATTCTTCTTAAAGTTAGTTTTTCTGTTTTTCAGTTATTATTATACTATATTTTGAAAATATTTTTGTAACATTTGTTACATATTTTTAACTTTTTATGGCTCTTTCCTTTTCCTCCGCATCATCTTTATGCTTTGCTGAGCCGATCAATCGCATCCAGTTCTTCTTTTGTAAATGATATATTTTGCAATGCTGCAATATTATCCAGGATCTGTTCCGGTCTGGATGCTCCGATCAATACGGAACATACGTCTCCATCTTTTAAAATCCACGCAAGCGCCATTTGCGCCAGTGACTGTCCACGAAGCTTTGCGATTTCATTCAACGCTGTTGTTTTCTTTATCAGTTCCGCTGTAATATCGGATTTGTGTAAAAATCGTGGATCTCTCGCTGCGCGGCTGTCTTCTGGAATTCCATGCAAGTATTTATCTGTCAGACACCCCTGCGCCAGTGGACTGAACGCAATAATTCCAACACCGTTTTCCCTGCAGCAGTCTTTTACACCATCCTCTTCAATCGTCCGGTCATAAATTGAATAGCGACGCTGATTTACGATAAATGGACAATGTCTTTCACGCAGCAACTCTACCGCCCGTTTTGTATATTCTTCGTTATAATTTGATACGCCTGCATACAGTGCTTTTCCACTGCGCACAATATCGGTAAGAGCATCCATCGTCTCTTCCAGTGGTGTATTCGGATCCATTCTGTGATGATAAAATACATCTACATAATCCAATCCTAACCGCTTCAGACTCTGATCGAGACTTGCCATCAGATATTTTCTGCTACCGCCGTCCCCATAAGGACCATCCCACATATCATATCCTGCTTTCGTTGCAATGACCAGCTCGTCCCGGTATGGCATAAAATCGTCTTTTAAAATCCTTCCAAGACTCTTCTCGGCACTTCCATACACCGGACCATAATTATTTGCCACATCAAACTGTGTAATTCCATTGTCAAATGCGGTTCTGCACATTGCTTTCATATTATCATAGTTATCTTTTGAGCCGAAATTATGCCACAATCCAAGTGACACAGCCGGGAACTTAAGCCCGCTTCTCCCAACACGGTTATATGTCATCTTCTCATAGCGGTCTGCTGCCGCTGTATAAATATCTGCTATATCTGCCATTCTTCTGTCCTTCCTTTCTACTGTCTGATTTGCATATTGTTTTCTCTGATTGTGTAACGCTGTTCCTTTTTACTCAATCCAGAATACTCTTCCTTCTTTTCTGTCGGCTGCCTGCGGCAGTTCTCCATCCGCATATCCGACAGCACAGTGGGCAATTCCTTCCCATTCGCCTTCGATTCCTAATTTCTTCAATAACTGCTTGTATTCCGGCATCTCAAATTCTTCTTTTGCACGGTGGATCCAGATGCTTCCAAGTCCCAGTGTATGTGCGGCAAGCATCATATTTCCCATAACAAGGCTTCCATCATAAACACAAGTGGATCTCTCCTTATTTGCTAACACTAGCAAAATCGCCGGTGCACCGTAAAATGGATCAAAGCCTTCATCCCAGCCACCAATCTTGCGGTTGATCTCTGATAACTCATCGCGAAGTTCTTTATTTGTCACAGCGATTGTAATAGTTGCCTGCTGTCCCATGCCATTTGCTGCATACAGACCTGCTTCAATGATCTGCTCCAGATCCTGCTTTGCCGGCATGTCCGGTTTGAATTTACGGATACTGCGGCGTTCTTCCATTGCTTTTATTATTTCATTCATATTCATGGCCTCCAATCAATCTTTCAAACTACTGTCTATTATATATGATTTTAATGGATTTGGAATACTCTTTTTCTTTTCCGTTTTTCCCATTCTGTCATATTGAAATTGCCTCCTGTTGTTATACCATAAAAATAACGACATTGTATTTCACTTTCGCAACATACAATGCCGTTACTTTTATTTTCTTCGATACCCCAAACAAAACATATTCCTGTATACGATAATATCATATACCAAATTCGACTTGTTCAGTTTTAGTGGGACTATCGGAAATTAACTCGAAGAATTACAAAATAATTCTAGATAAAGTCAAATATGCCCCGTTGACATCTGTTCCGGATAGCCCAGAGCCTACGCATTCTAGTAATGTTAATAATATCAAAACCGAGATAAAACAGCAACAAAAATATTTGTCAGATGAAGAGATTGGCGAGATTGTAATTAAATATAAATGCGGTAAGTCGACTTATGAGCTTGCTGAAGAATACGGATGTCATAGATATACAATCAGTAAACATCTAAAAGAAGCCGGAATTGAAGTAACAAATCGGGTTGCTAGAAAAGAATCATTGGTGGGACTAATCCTACAACTCTACTCTGAATGGTATAAGCCAGCAGAAATTGGCGAGGCTTTAGGAATTAGCGCCGATTCCGTAAGGCGATGTTTGAAAGAGAACGGAATCGAGCTATTGTTTGCGTGGTATATAGTCTTCGATGACAAAACTCATAACCGACCGAACGCTGCGAGCATATGTGGAACGCCTTAGCGACCGGGATGTCGCAATCCTCGAATCGCTGGCAAAATGCACATTTATGCTTACCGGGCAAATCCAACGGCTCCATAACACCGATGCCTCAACTCAGACTGCGGCGCTTCGTGCTACAGCTCGTGAGATGAAAAAACTCAAAGAATATGGACTCGTTAAACATCTGGGGCGAAGAATCGGTGGTGTTAGAGCAGGCTCGTCTTCTCTGGTCTGGTATTTAAGCGAAGCTGGACATAGATTATTAGAACTTGACTCTGGTAACAAGAAATCACGTAAACGCCACCTTGAGCCTTCACTTAACCATTTAAACCACGCAATTGCAGTTTCAGCTTGCTATGTACAGATGCACGAAATCTGCCGACAGAACTCTGAACTGAGTCTCAGCCAAGCAGATACTGAACCGGATTGTTGGCGGTCGTATTCTCGTCATGGAAATACCGTCCAGCTCAAACCCGATTTATTCTTCGCAACAAAATGTGGCGGATATGAAGATCGCTGGTTCATAGAGATAGACCTGGCAACCGAGTCCCCGACAACTATCCTAAAAAAGTGTGAGCGTTACCACGATTATTACAAGACCAATCTCGAACAACGCAAGCACGGAGTGTTCCCTGTAACTATCTGGCTCGTACCAGATAAGGCTCGTAAAGAAGTTTTACAAACTGCAATTAGTGAGACATATAAAAAAGGCGTAAAGATGTTTCTCGTAATTATGCCGGATGAACTCGATGAGTTAATCGCTCGTGGCTTTGACGCAAAAGATCTCTGCTAGGGGATATCCTCTGGCAGAGACGTCAAAGGCCTACGACATCTCGCTGATTGGCACAGCGGAACAGCTCCGTGAGCTTATAGATAAGCTGGAGCGTTGTTATAAAAGCATTATTGAATTTCAAAACAGTAAAGATAAGGAGTCGGAATCAAAATAGGTTTTTCGTAAATTGAGGCATTTGCTTCCGACTTGCATACTTCAGGCTTGTAGTGTATAAAGATGTTCAGCATGAAGGCAGCCATGAACCGATAGTTAGCATCGAAACTTGGGATAAGGTGCAGAACATCCTTGCTTCCCGAATAAATGGCGAACGAACAGTAAAGCATCCGCACTTCCTAAAAAGTAGCGTATATTGTGCAGAATGCGGTTCACGCCTAATGGTCAGTAATGAAAAGAAAAAGAATGGTGATGTATATCCCTACTTTGTCTGTGCAGGACGACACAGTAAACGAGTAAAGGATTGCAAAATGAAAGCTGTATTAATTGATGTGGTCGAAAAGAAAATTGAGCAAATCTACGATAATTATCAGATTCCGCCAGAAATACGCCAATATCTGGAAGAATATCTACAAGCAATTATCCTGAAAGAGAAAGAAAAATTCAATTCAGAGCTTGATGGACTTAACCGCACGAAGATATCTCTTGAACATAAACGTCAAAAGCTGCTTGAAGCTCATTACTCTGATGCTATTCCGCTAGACTTAATGAAAAGTGAGCAGAAGAAAATTGCTAAAGAATTAGCAGGCGTTGAACATGAAATCAATTTGCATAATATGACTTTTGAAAATATTTTAACCAATTTACATTTAGCTCTTGATCTTATCGAAGACTGCGGCACAACTTATAGAGCTGCCGATGATATGACTAAGCGCTTAATTAACCAAGCTCTTATATCTAGGTTTTTAGTATCCAACGGAAGTGATGCGCTTGATATTAATGTAGAATTCAAGGCTCCTTTCGACACTATATTAGAACCAATAAAAGATAATGTTGCACAGGTTAATCAGGCACGCAGAAATGGCTTAAAGAAATTGAGCAAATTAGTCGAGACGACAAAAAATCACATCCGCAATATTTACGGATGTGATTCTTGTGTTTTAAGGGTTCCAAAAATATATCCTGAACTTACATCGAACGAACCAAATTTTTTTATGGTTGAAAGTTCGAGTAAGGACTTTTTGGTGGACCTGGCGGGAGTTGAACCCGCGTCCGAAAGCCCATCCATCAGAGCATCTCCCATCACAGTCATTATTCTGACATTCCCTCCGCGAATCACCTAATGACAGGTTATCCGTTTTAGTAGCTTCATAAGTTCTTCCATCTCCGCAAAGCTTTGGAAACGAAGTGCTCCGCCTGTTTGAAGCCGGTTACCGGAACAGCGGATGATTCCGGGCCGACTGCCGCCTAATTAGGCTGCGTACGCTAAATTTTCGTCTGCGTTTATATTTAGTTGGAACTTTTAACGTAGTG
>OLSO01001506.1_pt1 | contig 17618 bp, 13 predicted proteins | sample 1672441 | NCBI WGS metagenome assembly OLSO01 (sample SAMEA3136686, study PRJEB25190) | human gut metagenome | biome: human gut; feature: human-associated habitat; material: faeces | place: Austria | collected 2013 | reverse complement strand
TGCCGCAGCTGCCGGAGCGGTGCTTAAGCCGTCAGGCGGGAATTGTGCGGTGTTGCCCTAATTGCTTGCGCCCAACTCCTCCCTCCTAACTCCTAACTAAAACTGGGGTGTTCACTATGCTTCTTCCTCTCCTCATGACAACCATCGCCGGTCTGTCCACTGGTCTGGGCGGGCTGATTGCGGCGCTGTTCCGGCCAACGCCAAGGCTGATGGCGTTCTGCGGCGGCTTTGCCGGGGCGGTCATGCTGACCGTCAGTTTGGCGGACCTGGCTCCGGCGCTGCTGGATTTTTACGGGGCGCTGCTTTCACCCTTTGGCTGTGGGGCTGCGGCTGCGGCACTGCTGCTGGGTGGTATGCTGGCAGCCTGGCTGTTGGCCTGTGCTCTGCCGGACGAGGATACACTGGCCGACCGTTTTGGCTCCCGCACCCAGGGCTCTGCCATGCGGGCTGCGCTGGTAACGGGGGCAGCCCTGCTGTTGCATAACCTGCCGGAGGGCATCTTGACCCTGCTGACCAACGTCTCGGACCCGCAGCTGGGGGCGCGCACGGCACTGGCGATTGCCCTGCACAATATCCCGGAGGGATTGGCTGTTGCGGTGCCTTTTGCCTGCGCCACCGGCAGCCGGGCCAAGGGTGCCGTGGCTGCGCTGGTATCCGGCCTTGCGGAACCGGCGGGTGCCGTTTTGGCGGCACTGGTGCTGGCCCCACTGTTGACACCGGGACTTTTGAACGGCATTGTGGCTGTGGTGGCGGGCATTATGCTGTGGGTGGCGGCTGCCCAGCTGCTGCCCGCGGCGTTTGAACCGGCGTGGCGCAAAATGGGGGTGACAGGCTTTTGCGTGGGGGTGCTGATGATGATTCTTGGCATTGCAGCGTTGGCTTGATTGTGGTATACTATAACCTGTATTTGTCTGGGGTGCAAATAGTGCCTGGAAACCATGCAGGGGAGGGAAAAGATCCATGCCATACCGCCGCAGCTGCGCCGCGTGCGCACTGGCAGCCGCGCTGCTGCTTTCCGGCTGTTCTGCCGTAACCGGCAGCGATGTGGAATCCCTGCTGCGCGCGCCGCAGGCTTCCGGCGAGACGAGCGCCGTACAAAAGGCGCTCAACAGCGCCCTTGGTGTAACCGCGACCCTGAAATACCCTGCCAGCGGCGATTTTCTTTCCCCTCTTTTGTTTGGCGATTGGGATGGTGACGGCCAGGATGAAGCCGCCGTGCTGTACACGCTGGATGCCTCTGCGGGCAATGTGTACCTGGCTGTTCTGGAACCGACCGAGGAAAACGGCTGGCGGGTGACGCAGACGGCAGAAGGGCTTTCCAGCGAGGTGGAAAGCGTGAACACCGCCCATCTGCGGGATGAAAATTCCTTGCAGATCCTTGTCGGCTATGCCAGCGCCCAGGGCGACCGTTATATGGTGGTGTATCTGTACACCGAGGATGGCCTGCAGATCATCATCAAGCAGGCATACACCGAAATGATCCTTGCCAACCTGACGGGCGGAGAGGGCACCCAGGATTTGGTATTGGCCCTGCCTGCTGAGCAGGAGGGCGGCGGCTTGAACCTGCAGCTGCTGACCAACACCGAGGATGGCTTCCGCTCCGCCCAGACCCTTGCGATTGGTGATTACAGCGGCTGTGCGGCCCTGCACGCGGGTATTGGTGCGGACGATGGCAACTATCTGGTGGTGGATGGCTGGACCGGTGCTTCCGGCACCAGCCTGGCAAGTTCTATTGTAGTGTATGACCCGAAAACCCGATTTTTGCAGACCTACCGCCCGGCGGGCGTGGCCAACCTGACTAAAGCGACCCTGCGGTATGACGCCGCACTGGTCAGCACCGATCTGGACGGCAACGGAACGATCGAGATTCCCACGATGATCGATGATGGCGGCGAAATTTCCACCGGAATGGACAAGCGGCTGCGCTTTATCCTGTGGCGGGATTTTGCCGCGGAGGATGAGACCGGCAGTCACTTTGGTGTGTATGACAGCGAGTACAGCTTCTTTCTGGAGCTGCCGGAATCCATGCACGGCTCGGTGCTGCTGCGCACCAACCGGGATGGCAGCGGCTGGATGGTGTGCAACCGCGAGGGTACCACAGTTTATTGCGAACTGCGCCTGACCGACCCCGCCAAAGAAACCCAAACCCCGGACATCGACGGGGAACAGACCGAAGCCGGGGAGTACCGCCGCATTGCCAACATTGGCAGCCAGCAGCTGCAGGCCCGCGTGGTGACCCCGTATTATGGCCTGAGTATTGACGATATCATCCACGGAACAACCGTGTTCCGTTAAAAAAAAAAAAAAAACTAAAAATATACGGTAAAACGCGCATGTCTATCTGCGGGCGGTGCGCCATAACAATCAGGCGGCGGGAAACAGAACCCCGACCGGGAAAGGAAAAACAATGAAACGTATTCTGGTCGTAGAAGACGAAGCCAGCATCCGCGAACTTGTGGCACTGAACCTGAAAATGACAGGCTGGGAAGTATTGGAAGCCCCCAGCGCGGAACGTGCGCTGGAGTTGATCCAGAAAAATCCCCCCTGCGATGTAGCGCTGCTGGATATCATGCTGCCGGGCATGGATGGGTTTTCGCTGTGCGAAACCATCCGCCACGGCGACCCGTACATCGGTATTATTATGGCGTCCGCCAAAGGGCAGGAGAGCGATAAGATCCGCGGCCTTTCCATCGGCGCGGATGATTATATCACCAAGCCGTTCTCGGTGTCGGAGCTGATGGCCCGCGTGGAAGCGCTGGCCCGCCGAGTGCGCCGCAGCGCCACTGCGGACGATGAACAGGCAGGCTCCGAGCAGGATCAGCTGGTCAGCGGCCCCTTTGTGCTGGATGAAAAAAGCCGCGTGCTGTACAAATCCGGCAAGCCTATTGACCTGACCCAGGTGGAATTTCAGATCATGGAGCTGTTTTTCCGCAACCCCGGCACTGCCCTGGTGCGCGAAAAGATCCTGGAAGGCGTTTGGGGCAAGGGGTATTTCGGCGATGTCAAGATCGTGGATGTCAACATCCGCCGCCTGCGCATGAAAGTGGAAGATGAACCCAGCAGCCCCCAGCACATTTTGACCGTCTGGGGCTATGGCTACCGCTGGAACGCATAATTACCGCATTTTTATGGAAAGGGGGCTGCCGCCTGTGCAGAGCATTACCCGCCGCTGGCTGCGCGGCAGCCTGCTGATTACCATTTGCATCCTGGCTGCGGCGCTGGGGCTGTTTTTGTATTACAGCCACCAGAATTTGTACGGCGGGGTGCAGCGTGCCATGCAGGCGCGGTTTTCCACCGTGGAGGGACGTTTGCAGGCAACCGGCACCGCCGGCAGCAGCCAGGCAACGTCCGAAAGCCGCAGCCAGTCCCTGCGCCGCACGGTGGAACAGTTTGATGAAAAAGATAAGTTCGAGTTCATGCTGTTGGATTCCTCCGGCGTGGTGCTGGCAACCTCCAGCGGCACCATGAACAAGAATCTGCTGAGCGAGGGCAGGGATTTTTATCAGGCTGTCACCGGCTCCACCGGCAGCGGCATGGTCACTTTCCGCACAGCGGACGGCGAACACGTGATGGCTGTTACCAGCCTGGTGCCTTATGCGGCGGGCAATGTGACGGCCATGCGCCTTGTTACCAGCCTGACGCTGGTGGACCGCCAGTGGTACAGCACGCTGATGGTTTCGTTCGGCGTGGCGGCGGTGGTGCTGGGGTTTGCGGTGTTCAGCGGCCTGTTTTTTATCCGCACCATTGTGCGGCCGCTGGGCCAGGTGGAAGCCACCGCCAATCGCATTGCCCACGGCGATTTGACCACCCGCCTGCCGGATGCCCCGTATGACGATGAGATCGGCCGCCTGTGCAAAGCCATCAACCAGATGGCCGAAGACCTGACAAAAACGGAACGGATGAAAAACGAGTTCATCTCCTCTGTCAGCCACGAACTGCGCACTCCGCTGACCAGCATCAAAGGCTGGGTGGAAACCATCGCCAACATCCGTGACCCCGATGACGAAAACTACCGCAAGGGTATTACCATTATCCGCAGTGAGACCGACCGCCTGTATGATATGGTGGAGGAACTGCTGGATTTTTCCCGCCTGCAAAACGGCATCAAACTGAACTGCGAGGTGCTGGATTTTGTGGCCGAAGCCACCGACGCTGCCCTGTTTGTGGAAGCCCGCATCCGGCAGGAGGGGCTGCACCTTGTGTATGACGAACCGCCGGAGCCGTATCCCGTTTGGGCAGACCCCGCCCGCCTGCGCCAGGTGTTTGTCAACGTATTTGATAACGCCATCAAATATTCGCCGCCGGAAGGAACCATTTTCTTTACTCTGACCCGCACCGCCACCAACGTAACGGCCAGCATCCGGGACCAGGGCCGCGGCATTGCGCCGGATGACCTGCAAAACGTAAAGATGAAATTCTTCAAAGCCAAAAACGCCGTGCGTGGTTCCGGCATCGGCCTGGCGGTGGTGGATGAGATCACCAAAGCACTGGGCGGTACGGCGGATATCACCTCAACGTTGGGGCAGGGTACCACCGTTACCATCACCCTGCCCATCTATCACGCTGGGCAGGAACATCTGCACGAGCCGATTTGACCGCAAAAATAAAGGAGAACCCATGCCGCAAGAACAACGTCCAACTGAAAAATTCCGTACCTCTGTGGGTGGCCAGGCCCTGATGGAGGGCATTATGATGCGCGGCCCTGAAAAAATCTGCTGCGCGGTACGCCGCCCGGACGGCACGATTGATCTGAGCTATTCCGATGTGACCACCCACTGGTACAATAAAGTTCCCCTGGTGCGCGGAGTGTGCAATATGGTGGAAAACCTGATGAACGGGTACAAATACCTGATGCACTCCGCCGATATTGCCATGACGGAAGAGGAAAAAGAGGAAGAAAAGCAGAACGAGAGCAAGCTGGACCGCTGGCTGGACGAACACGCCGGCCCCAAGGTACAAAGTGCGCTGATGACCCTTTCCGCCTGCGCAGGTGTAGTGCTGGCAATTTTTCTGTTTACCTTTCTGCCTACGTTCCTGACTGGGCTGGTGGCAAAAGTGATCCCCATGGGGCGCTGGCCGCGGGTCATCTTGGAAGCAGTGCTCAAGCTGGCAATCTTTTTGGGTTACATGTTCCTCTGCACCCGCATGAAGGAAATCCACCGCATGTTCCAGTACCACGGGGCTGAGCACAAAACGATTGCCTGCTATGAGGCAGGTGAGGAATTGACGGTTGCTAACATCCGCAGACATACGCGGTTCCACCCCCGCTGCGGCACCAGTTTTTTGATTCTGGTCATTCTGGTCAGCATTGTGCTGTATGCGGTGCTGCCGTGGAGCGGTACCATGCTGCGCGTGCTGTACAAGCTGGCCATGCTGCCGCTGCTGGTGGGCATCTGTTATGAGATTTTGAAGTGGGCAGGGCGTTCCAACTCGCTGCTGGCACGGGCTGTTTCGGCGCCGGGGCTTTGGCTGCAGCACCTGACGACCTTTGAGCCGGAAGATGACATGATTGAAGTGGCCATCGCCGCCGTTACCCCCGTACTGCCCAAAAAGCCGGAGGACGGCCAATGGTAACGCCGCTTGCCCCACAGCAGCTGGCGGGCATTCTGCCGCGCCAGGCTGTGCGCATGGTGCAGGATGCTCTGCAGGCCGCAGGCTGCCCCGATGCTGATTACGACGCCCGCGAACTGCTGCGCATTGCCGCTGGAAAAGATCCGCGCTTGCTGTTTGACCCGCTTACCCGGCCGCAGGCTGAGTGCCTGGCGGAACTGGCGGCTCAGCGCATGCAGCGGGTGCCGCTGCAATACCTGGCAGGGGAGTGGGACTTTCTGGGGTTGACCTTCAAAGTCGGCCCCGGTGTGCTCTGCCCCCGCGCAGACAGCGAGGTGGTGTGCGAAACTGCCATTGAGCTGTTGCAGCAGATGGGAAAACCTGAGCCCCGGGTGCTGGACCTGTGCGCCGGAACTGGCTGCCTGGGCATTGGCATCCGCCATTTTGTGCCAAGTGCCAGCGTGACCTGCGTGGAAAAAAGCCCGCAGGCGCTGCAATACCTGCAAGCCAACGTACATGGCACCGGTGTGCAGGCAAAGGCAGCGGATGTGCTGCAATACTGGCGAGAGCTTATGCCCCAAAGCGTGCAGCTGATCATCTCCAACCCGCCGTACCTGACCGGGGCAGAGATGAAGGCCCTGATGCCGGAGACCGCCCACGAGCCAGCTATGGCGCTGGACGGCGGAACGGATGGGTTGGATTTTTACCGCGTCATTGCCGCCCACTACCGTGATATTGTCTGCCCCGGTGGGTGGCTGGTGTTTGAGATTGGCTGTGCCCAGCGGGCGGATGTGATGGAGATATGCCGCCAAAACGGCTGGCAGCAAGTGCAGGCAAGGAAGGATTACGGCGGCAACGACCGTGTGGTGTACGCCCAACGGGTGAAATGAATCTGATTTTCAACGTTTTGCAGCTGAAATGTGGAAAGTGCGAAGAAAATTTTAAAAAGATGACAACAAATGGTTGTAATTCGTGCCGCGATTGGTTATAATAATACCTGATAAACGCAGGACGACCATTTGGATAGCGGCGCACCTGCCGTACAAAATAAAAACAGCACCGCAGTTGCCTGTGGTGCATATGGGATACAACGCACGATCGCTCAGATAAGGAGATATAAACTTATGGCAGCAAAAAAGGAAAGTTCATCCAAGCAGCTCCCCACCGGCCCGGCAGGGGATAAAAAGGCAGCGCTGGAGACGGCACTGGCCCAGATCGAAAAGCAGTTTGGCAAAGGCGCCGTGATGAAGCTTGGGACCAACGTTGCCATGCAGGTGGATGCCATTTCCACCGGCAGCCTGGGGCTGGACCTGGCGCTGGGCATCGGCGGCCTGCCACGCGGACGCATCATTGAGGTATATGGGCCGGAATCTTCCGGTAAAACCACCCTGGCCCTGCATGTTCTGGCTGAAGCCCAGAAGCTGGGCGGCGAGGTTGCCTTTATCGACGTTGAGCACGCCCTGGATCCCACCTATGCCCGCGCCCTTGGCGTTGACATTGACAGCCTGCTGGTCAGCCAGCCGGATACCGGCGAGCAGGCCATGGAAATCTGCGAAGCTCTGGTACGCTCCGGCGCGATTGACGCTATTGTTGTGGACTCTGTTGCTGCCATGGTGCCCAAAGCCGAAATTGAAGGCGAAATGGGCGATTCCCACGTTGGCCTGCAGGCCCGCCTGATGAGCCAGGCTCTGCGTAAGCTGACCGGCATCATCGGCAAAACAAACACCGTCTGCATCTTTATTAACCAGCTGCGCGAAAAAGTCGGTGTGATGTACGGCAACCCTGAAGTGACCACCGGCGGCCGCGCCCTGAAATATTATTCCTCTGTACGTATTGATGTGCGCCGCATTGAGGGCCTGAAGGACGCCAGCGGTTCCTTTATCGGCAACCGTACCCGCGCCAAGATCGTCAAGAACAAAGTGGCACCCCCGTTCCGTGAGGCCGAGTTTGACATCATGTTCGGCGAGGGAATCTCCAAACTGGGCGAAATGATCGATCTGGGTGCTAAGCTGGGCATTGTGCAAAAGAGCGGCGCATGGTTCAACTATGGCGATATCCGCCTGGGCCAGGGCCGCGATAACGCCAAGCTCTACCTGAAAGAACACCCTGATGTGGCTGCTGAGATTGAAAAGCAGGTGCGCGAAAATGCGGACCGTCTGCTGGCGGCCGGCAAAAAGGGAACCGTGAAGCCGCTGGAGAAGCCGGCTGTTACCCCCGTTGCTGCTGAAGATGCCCCTGCCGCTCCCATGGCGGATGCACCCAAGACCACCGGCAGCGAGATGGACCTCGACATCATGGTTGACGAATAAGCGATGCCGAAGCTGACACAGGTAAAAGAAACAAAAAGAGGCCGCTATGCGCTGTTCTTTGACGGCGAGTTTGCCTTTTCGCTGGACGAGGACACCTTTGCCATGGCGGGGCTGCATACCGGGGATGAGCTGGAAGAATGGCAGATCCATGACCTGCAGACCAAAAGCGACACCCGCAAGGCTGTGGATAAAGCCATGGACCTGCTGGCCCTGCGGGACCATGCAGCCGGGGAGCTTTATCAAAAGCTCTGCCGCAGCTTTGACCCCCACAGCGCTGCCGCCGCCGTGGCAAAAATGCAGGAGCTGAACCTGCTGGATGACGCCGGTTTTGCCCGCCGCCGTGCGGCGGAGCTGCTGCGCAAGCGCAAGAGCCGCCGTGCAATTCTGGATGATCTGCACGCCAAAGGCATTGACCGCGGCGCGGCCGCCGAAGCGGTGGAAGCTCTGTTTGCCCAAAGCGAGGAGGACGAGGAGGAAAACCCGGAGCTGGCCAATGCCCGCGCACTGGTTGAACGCCACTATGCCGCAAAGCTGGCACAGGGCAAATGGCAGCAGGTAGCTGCCGCTTTGGCACGGCGCGGGTTCTCCCACAGCGTGATCCGCCAGGCATTGGCAGATGCCGAGACAGAAGAAACCGAAGCGTAACACAAAAAAGCACACACCGCAGGGGCAAAAAATGCTCCTGCGGCATTGTGGTATCAATGCACCGAACGGATAGCTTTGCCTGAATTTTGCCCAAGCAAGCGGCAGAGCCCAACATAACATACTGAAAAGAGAGACAGGAACAACCATACATGAATATTGCAATTATTTCCCTTGGATGCCCCAAAAACCAGGTCGATGCTGATGTATTCTGCCACGCGCTGATTAAGGCGGGCCACCAGACGGTTGCGGACCCCGAACAGGCGGACATTATTATTGTCAACACCTGCGGCTTTATCCAGTCCGCTAAAGAGGAAGCCATTGAAAACATTTTGATGGCCTGCCAGTATAAGCAGCAGAACCCCAACCTGAAGGTGATCGTGACCGGCTGCCTGGCTGAGCGCTATAAAACCCAGATTGTGAGCGAAATGCCGGAAGTGGACGCCGTTGTGGGCATTGGCTCCAACGCCGCTCTGCCCGCCATTGTGGAGCGCCTGACCGCCAACGGCGCGGGCCAGGTGGAAAGCTATGGCCCCAAATGCGATATGGAGCTGGGCGGTGCCCGTGTTATCAGCACGCCGCGCCACTATGCTTACCTGAAAATTGCCGAAGGCTGCAACAACCGCTGCCATTACTGCGCCATCCCGCTCATCCGCGGCCCGCTGCGCAGCCGCCCCATTGACGACTGTGTTGCCGAAGCTCGCTGGCTGGCCGGGGAGGGCGTGAAAGAGCTGATCCTGGTGGCGCAGGATCCCACCGCCTACGGCGAGGACTGGGGCAACCCCGGCGCAGTTTGCGAACTGTTGGATAAGCTGAACACCATTGAGGGCATCCGCTGGATCCGTGTGCTGTACGCCTACCCGGAGCGTATCTCCGATGAATTCATCGCAGCCCTTGTGCGCAACAATAAGGTTGTGCCGTATCTCGATCTGCCCATCCAGCACTGCGATGACGAGGTGCTGAAAAACATGAACCGCCGCGGCGGCCGCAAAGAAATTGAGGATGCCATCCGCCGCCTGCGCGCGGCCATCCCCAACATCACGCTGCGCACCACCCTGATTGCAGGTTTCCCTGGTGAGACCGAGGAACAGTACAGCGAGCTGTGCGACTTTGTCAAAACCGTCAAGTTTGACCGCCTGGGCTGCTTTGCCTATTCCGCCGAGGAAAACACCGTGGCCGCCAAGATGGACAACCAGATTGACGAGGAAGTCAAGCAGCGCCGCGCAGACCACATTATGGAGCTGCAGGCCGAGATCAGCGCGGAAAAGGAAGCAGAAAAGGTCGGCAAGACCTATGAGTGCATCTGCGATGGCGTGGACGATGAAACCGGCATGTACCTGCTGCGCTCCGCAGCAGACTGCCCGGAAATTGATGGCAGCATCATGACCCCGGCAGATACCCCGCTGGAAGCCGGCGCGTTCTATAACGTTACCATCACCGATGCCGATACTTATGATCTTTATGGTTATGCGGAAAGCAAAGTGGAGGAATAAACCATGAATCTGCCTAACAAATTAACGATGATGCGTGTCATCATGGTGCCGTTCTTTATGGTATTTGCTGCCATGAGCCATATGGGCACGCTCCGGTTCAACGCAACGTATGCCTTGATAGCGGGCATTCTGTTTGCTGTGGCCAGCTTTACGGATTTTCTGGATGGCTACCTGGCCCGCAAGAACCACCTGGTAACGGACTTTGGCAAGTTTATGGACCCGCTGGCTGATAAAATGCTCACCACCGCCGCCATTATTTATATGGTGGTGGATGGTGTCTGCTCCCCCGTGGTGCTGGCCATCATCATGTTCCGCGAGTTTGCTGTGGCCGGTGTGCGCATGATTGCGGCAGAGTCCGGTACCGTCATTGCCGCAAACATGTGGGGCAAGGTCAAAACCGTGCTGCAGATGGTCACCATCATCTTCTATTACTTTGCCATGGCGCTCGCCCCGGCGGACGGCGTTGGGGTTATCAGCTTTACCACCCAGGTGCTGTGCTGGGCCGTTGCTGCCGTTACCGCACTTTCCGGCTGCATCTACCTGTGGCAGAATCGTTCCTGCTTTATGCAGGCAAAATGATGCTGCCCCCTTGCAACCGCTTATCAGGGCGGCTATAATAAATCTGAACGGTTTGCAGGTTTAGCCGCGCCGTACCAGCAAAGTTGGGAAAGGAAGTTCCTGTCCATGCAGATTTTTAATACCATGACCCGCAAAAAGGAAGATTTTATCCCGCAGGAGCCGGGCGTTTATCGCGTTTACGTCTGCGGCCCTACGGTGTATAACTATATCCATATCGGCAATGCGCGCCCAATGATCGTGTTTGACACGCTGCGCCGCTATCTGGAGTACCTTGGCAACAAGGTGCTGTATGTCTCCAATATCACCGATATTGACGATAAACTAATCAAAAAAGGCCAGGAGGACGGCACCACCATGCAGGAGGTTGCCCGCAAGTTCGAGGCCGAGTACATCAAAGATTCTGAGGGCCTGAACGTTAAGGCCCCCACCGTGCGCCCCCGCGCAACCGAGCATATCGGTGAGATCATCAAGATCGTCAAGGACCTGGTCGAATCCGGACATGCTTACGTTGCCCACAACGGCGATGTCTACTTCCGCGTTAAGTCTGATCCCGGTTACGGTAAGCTGAGCCACCTGAACCTGGACGACCTGGAAAGCGGCAACCGCGAACTGCGCAGCCAGATGGATGGCGACCTGAAAGAAGACCCCGCAGATTTTGCTGTCTGGAAGGCCGCCAAGCCGGGCGAGCCTTCCTGGAACAGCCCCTGGGGCCAGGGCCGTCCGGGCTGGCACATTGAGTGCAGCGCCATGGCCCGTAAGCACCTGGGCAAGACCATCGACCTGCATGCAGGCGGCCAGGACCTGATCTTCCCCCATCACGAAAACGAGATTGCACAGTCGGAGTGCGCCAACGGCTGCACTTTCAGCCATTACTGGATGCACAACGGCTTTTTGAACATCAACAACCAGAAGATGTCCAAGAGCGCCAACAACTTCTTTACCGTGCGTGAAATTGCCGATAAGTACGGCTATGAGCCGATCCGTTATTTTATGCTCACCGCTGGTTACCGCATGCCGCTGAACTATACGGTGGACCTGATCGAGAGCTGCAAGAACAGCTTGGAGCGCCTGTACACCTGCCGCGATAACCTGGATTTTGCCATCCGCAATGCCCATGGCACTGACACTGCCCTGACTGAAAAGTGCGAAGAAGCACGCAAAAAGTTCAAGACCGCCATGGATGACGACCTGAACACCCCCGATGCTTTGGCCGCCATTTTTGAGTTCGTCAAGGACATCAACACCATGTCCGATGCTGCCGATAAGGCTACGTTGGAAAAGGCCGCCGCCACGTTTGACGAGCTGACCGGTGTGCTGGGCCTGATGTACAACCGCAAGGCCGAGGAAGCCCCCGACGAAGTGAAGCAGCTGGTGGAAGAGCGCGCCGCAGCCAAAAAGGCCAAGGACTTTGCCCGCGCCGATGCTCTGCGCGCCAAAATCACTGAGCTGGGCTGGAATGTGATGGACACCGCCAAGGGCCCGCAGCTGACCAAGCTATAATTATTACTGCACAATCACGGCAAAACAAAGGAATTGGAAACAGGGAAGCATCTGCCTCTGCTTCCAGTTCCTTATTTTATTGCAGCGGCAAATACGCTGCATTATCTGGAGAGTTCAGAATGACAAATACCAGAACCAAACAGAAAGAGCGAACGCTGTATATTATATTGGCCGCAGCGCTTGCCGCGCGCCTGCTGCTGGCCCTTGTTACTGAAGGCTACACCTATGATATGAGCTGCTTTGTGGCCTGGGGGGATAAGCTGGCCAGCGAAGGTCCCGCGGCCTTTTACAGCGCCGATTATTTTGCGGACTACCCGCCCGGCTACATCCTTGTGCTGGGGCTGGTCAGCCTGGTGCGCAAGGCGCTCCAACTGAGCTATGAATCCCGCTGGACCTATTTTTTGCTGGCACTGATCCCCGCAATCTGTGATTGTGCCGCCGTGGTGCTGCTGAACCATATCAGCCGCCGGTATATGGGGCAGGGCAGGGCACAGCGCTGCCTGGTGCTGTTTGCGGCGTTCTGCCCGCTGACCTTGTTTGATACCGGCATCTGGAAGCAGATCGATGGGGCTTTTGCGCTGCCGCTGCTGCTCTGCTTCTGGCTGCTGGAAGAGCGCCGCTACCTGCTCGCTGCGGTGCTGTACGGCGTGGCGCTTGCCATCAAGCCGCAGGCACTGTTGGCTGGGCCGGTGCTGGCCGTCTGCTTTTTGGTGGCTATTGCGGATGCCGTGCGGGATGGCAAAAGCCCGCTGAAATCGGTCGGCCAGATTTTTGGCGGTGCTGCGCTGGCTTTGCTGCCGCCGCTGCTGGCGGGCCTGCCGTTTTACGGGGCAAAAAATCTGGTGCCGTCCTTGATCGATAAGTACATCACCACGGCGTCTGGCTATCAGTATGCCACCATCAATGCGTTCAACTGGTTTGCAGCGCTGGGCGGTAACTGGCAGGCGCTGGATGCTTGCCCGGTGTTTAACCTGAGCTGGAAAGTGCTGGGCATTTTCAACATCGCTGTTATCACGGTGCTGCTTGTGGTGCTGGCGGTCATCAGCTGGCGGGCGGGGCGGTTTTCCCCGCTGCTGCTGGCAGCGTTTTACACGGTGGGGATTTTTACCTTTGCCCATTGCATGCACGAGCGTTACCTGGTGCTGGGCATGCTGCTGGTACTGCTTGCTGCGGCGCGCTGGAATGACATCCGTCTGTATGGCGCCGGGTTTGGTCTGTCGATAACGGGCTTTTTGAACCTGGAAACTGTGTATACCCTGGTAGGCAGCGATGACGAGTGGCTCAGCAGTGATACCAGCCGCGAGTTTGCCATGGCAGTCGGCTTTGCCGAAACGGCAGCCTTTGTGCTGCTGGCTTTCACCGCGTGGGCCATCTGCCGCCATGGAGCGATTTCTCCACTGGCAAAAGTGGAAACCATCGAAAAAGATAAAACAAAAACAGTGCAGAAAAAGCTGGAACTGTGCACCCTGCGCATTGATCCGCAGCCTGCCTGGACGGCTAAAGAGAAGAAAGCCTTGGCAACGCTGACGTTGATCGTTGCTGTGGTGAGCTTTGCCTACCTTGGCAGCATGAAAGCACCGCAGAACCCTGTGGATGCTACGGACAGCACGGCAACCATCGACTTTACCCCGCAGCAGGACGCGGTGGAAATCTGGGTGTACCCCGGCATTTCCACCGGCGGCAGCCTGCGCATCACGGATGCAGCGGGCAATGAGCTGTACCAGAAGGAACTGAGCTATGCAACGCCGTTCTGCTGGACCAAAACGGCCATCATGGCTCCGGCAGGGCAGACCCTGACCGCAACGATTGAAAATGCGCAGATGTTTGAACTGGCCCTGCGGGATGCCACCGGTGCGCTGGTGCCGGTAACGGGCGGCGATGCCCTGTTTGATGAGCAGAGCGAAGTGCCAGATACCATCAGCCAGCTGAACAGTATGTATTTCGATGAAATCTATCATGGTCGTACTGGGTACGAAATGCTGCACCGCATGACGGCATACGAAACCACCCACCCGCCGCTGGGCAAAGATTTTATCATGCTGGGCATTGCTATTTTTGGAATGACAGCCTTTGGCTGGCGCTGTGCCGGAACGCTGTTCGGCGTGATGCTGGTGCCGCTGATGTGGTGCTTTGCCCGCCGTCTGACCCACAAACGCTGGGCCGGGGCCATGGCAGGTGCGCTGATTGCCGCTGGGTTCATGCGATTTTCCCAAAGCCGCATTGCCACAATCGATATTTACGGTACGTTCTTTATCCTGTTAGGCGCATATTTTATGGTATGGTATTGCCAGAGCGTGCTGCAAAACGGCGTAAACGGCTCGCTGCTGCCCATGGCGCTGGGCGGCGTGGCATTTGGGCTTGGGTGTGCATCCAAGTGGACCGGAATTTATGCCGGGGCAGGGCTTGCGGTATTGTACCTGGGTGTGCTGTATGCCCGCTGGAAGCAAAAACAGCCGGGCTTCTGGAAAGAATTCCGGATGGCTGCTGTGGGCGGTGTGGCGTTTTACATCGTTGTGCCGTTCCTGATTTATCTTGCATCCTACCTGCCTTATTGGTGGAAAGACCCTACCTTTGGTTTGCGGGATTGGTGGGATTGCCAAACCTACATGTACTGGTACCATTCCACCCTGAAAGCAACCCACCCGTTTGAAAGCCGCTGGTACACCTGGCTGCTGGATCTGCGCCCAGTGTGGTATTACAAAAATTCTTACCTGGAAGCTGGGCTTCAGGGCAGCATTGCGGGTTTTTATAACCCGGTCATTTGCTGGGCGGGTCTGTTCTGCATTTTGCTGCTGCTGTGGCGCCAGGTTTCGGCTCGCGGCACGGCAAAGGGAGCGGGCGTTCTGATTTTGTACGCCAGCCAGCTGCTTTCCTGGATGCTGGTATCGCGCTGCACTTTCATGTACCATTACTTCCCCAGCTCGGTCTTTGCGTTGACGGCCATTGTGCTGGTTTTAACGCAGATGAAGCGGCAGGACCGCGCCAAAAAGATTGGCGCGGGGCTGTGCATTGCGGCGCTGGTGTGCTTTGCCTGGTTCTATCCCGTTCTGTCCGGCTTGCCCGTGCCGACCCTGTGGGCGCAGAGCACCAAGATTTTGCCGAGTTACGGGTTCTATTAAGGCAGTTACGGGGAGTCTTTTCGGCCTTTTTGAAAAAAGGCCTGGCGAAAAACTTTAAGGCAATATCGCATAATTCTAAGTGCCGATACGGCGAGCGAGGTACGGCAGATGCTAAGCCAAAAGCGCAGATAATACTGGATGTCTTATCGAGCATTTTGGCAACGCAGATGCCGTGCCGCAGCCGCCGGAGCGGTGCTTAAGCCGTCAGGCGGGAATTGTGCGGTGCTGCCTTAATTATTTTCACAAATTACATTATATAAAATAAATGTGCGGCTCCGGGCGGTGAATGCAGCGGGGCCGCACATTTTTGTGTGCAGAAGAATTGGAAGAAAAAGCAATATTTTTAGAGTGCATCTCTAACCTGGCGCTCCGACTTGGCCGCTCTACTGACACTTTAGAAGATCCCCCAAACAAAAACCGCCGCCCCAATCAGGGCGGCGGCCAATCAATATTCTATATGCGATAAGTATCGATCTTCACGCAAGGTAGAGGCTTACGCGGCAAAAATCAGGTTTCCGGCAGGTAGATATGGTGGGGCAAGCCCTCCACATAGATGGGGGTCAGCTCGGCCTGGATCAGCGGCATAGCATAAGCCAGGAATTCCGGCAGCATGGCAGTGTGGTCGGCGTTGACCCATTCCAGCGGAACTTTCTTTTCCAGGTTGGCAACTTCGCTGATGGGGTGCAGGCTGGTGGTACACTGGTACGGTGCGTTGGAAATGCGGTCCAGTGCGACCATTTCGCCGGTGTGGCCCTCAAAAGCGGCTTTGGCGGCAGCACCGCCCACCTGGTATGCCTCGGTGATATCGGTACGGCTGGTCAGGTGGCCAGCGCAGCGCTGCAGGGTGGAAAGCTCAATGCAGCGGGTCTTGGTGTCCAGACGGCGGGCAACAGTGTTGGCCAAAAAGCGTGCCGTGCCGGTCAGGGCTTTGTGGCCGAACGCGTCAACTGCGTGCACATCGTCGGCCAGCTCGCAGACATAGCGGCCATCAGCCAGTTTAACGCCTTCGGAAACAGCAATCACAATGGAAGGCTTTTCTTTCTGCATCCGCTCCACTTTTTCCACAAAGCGGTCTACATTAAAGGGAACTTCGGGCAGGCAGATCATATCCACGCCCTCGCAGTCCTCACCCTTTGCCAGGGAGGCAGCGGCGGTCAGCCAGCCGGCATTGCGGCCCATAATCTCCACAATGGTAACGTACTTGGTGCCATATACGGTGGCATCGCGGATGATTTCCTTCATCACAACGCCAATGTACTTGGCGGCGCTGCCGTAACCGGGCGTATGGTCGGTCACCATCAGGTCATTGTCAATAGTCTTGGGAACGCCCATAAAGCGGATATCGCTGCCAATATGGGCACCGTAATCAGCCAGCTTGCCGATGGTATCCATGCTGTCATTGCCGCCGATGTAGAAGAAATAGCCGATATCCAGTTCGCCCAGGATCTCGAACAGCTTCTGGTATACGGCTTCGCCCTCGGCGGTATGCCAGTCGGGCAGCTTGTAGCGGCAGCTGCCCAGATAGCTGGACGGTGTGCGCTTGAGCAGCTCAATGTCCATGGCACTTTTCAACTTGTCATCCAGTACGCAGACGCGGTGCTCCAACAGGCCGGCCACGCCGTGCATCATGCCGTACACCTTACCTGCACCGCGGCGCTTGCAGCTTTCATAAACGCCGGCCAGGCTGGAATTGATGACTGAGGTGGGGCCGCCGGATTGACCGACGATCGCATTTTTTGCCATAAAATAATCTCCTTCTCTTCGGCAGTGCCGTGCGCACTGCTGTTTGTGTGCCGTGCGGCAGGCGGGCCGCCCTATGCACAATTATGTCATAATTAGTGTAACATTTTTTAATATGGGATACCATTGCAGGGGTTGACAAAAATAAGAAAGAGCATTTAGCACTATTTTTGTTCCGCTTGCCGGAACCTGCAAAGCGTTGCGCTTTCCGTATTGAGGAAAATCATTCCATACAGCGGAATTGCATAGCCTTGTGAAAGAAATAACTGCGAGAAAACGCCTAAAAACATTGCAAAAATTGCATATATGTGTAAAAATAACGAAAAAACGGCAGGCGGAAAGAACACTTTTTGTACCGTAATAAGTGCAAAATTTGTATGTAGGCGGCAATAGACAGGCGCTTTTTATGTAAAGAGAAATTTCCGGAACAGAAAAGTGGAGAGTGAAGAAGAAACAATAAAGACCGGAGGAAAAGGTCCACAGAGATCCGAAGCCAACCATGATTTATATGGATCGGTTTGATTGAAAAGATAGCATATCCCCAAAGTGAAAGAGGAAGGCTCCCAATAAGAAACAAAATATCCCGGAATGGGAGCCGCCCACAGCAGGCGGCACACCGTTCCGGGATGTTCTAAGGCAACACCGCACAATTCCCGCCTTGCGGCTTAAGCACCGCTCCGGCAGCT
>OLSO01001493.1_pt1 | contig 17741 bp, 15 predicted proteins | sample 1672441 | NCBI WGS metagenome assembly OLSO01 (sample SAMEA3136686, study PRJEB25190) | human gut metagenome | biome: human gut; feature: human-associated habitat; material: faeces | place: Austria | collected 2013 | reverse complement strand
CGCAGCTGCCGGAGCGGTGCTTAAGCCGCAAGGCGGGAATTGTGCGGTGTTGCCCAAGGCAAAACAAAATCGGCCCCTGCCTTGGTGCGGCAGGGGCCGATAAATCAGTGATTCAAATAACTCAAAAATGCGGAAAAGAAAGCTTTACCGGTCGATGGGGGCAGTCTTGGCTTTCAGCCAGGTCTTTTCCTCCTCGGTCAGGCGGGGGCTGAGCATCTCGTATACATGGGCATGGTAGGCGTTCAGCCAGTTGATCTGGTCACGGGTCAGTTCGTCCACAATGACCGGCTCGGTGGAGATGGGCACCAGGGTCAGCGGCTCAAATTTCAGCCAGTGACCATATTGGTTGGTGCCGGCATCCACGCATTCCAGCTCATTCTCAATGCGGATGCCGACTTCATCGGTCTCATAAACGCCCGGCTCATCGGTGATGGTCATGCCCTCTTTGAAGACAATGGGGTTCTGGGGGCGCAGGCTCTGGGGGCCTTCGTGCACCGAGGAGATGTAGCCAACGCCGTGGCCGGTGCCGCAGCGGTAGTTGATTTTGTGTGCCCACAGCGGGCCGCGGGCAAAGCTGTCCAGTGCAAAGCCGGTGCAGTAATCCAAGAATACCGCGCGGGCAATGTCAATGTGGCTCTGCAGGGTCCAGGTGTAGTATTTGCGCTCGTTCTCGGTCAGGGGGCCGACGGGATAGGTGCGGGTGATATCGGTGGTGCCGCAGTCATACTGGCCACCGTTATCCACCAGCAGGAAGCCGCGCGGCTCAATCACGCTGTCCACTTCGCCCTCGGCATGGTAGTGCATCATGGCGGCGTTGGGGCCGTAAGCGGCAATGGTATCAAAGCTGTCCTCAAAATAGCCGGGCATTTCGGCACGGCGCTTTTGCAGCATCTTTTCAATGTCAGTCTCGTGCAGGATTTTGCCCTCGGCGATGGCCTTTTCCAAGTCCATCTGGAAACGCACCATGGCAACGCCGTCACGCACATGGCATTCGCGGATGTTGGCAAGCTCGACCGGGTTTTTGACACCTTTCAGTGCAAAGATCGGGTCGGCACCGGTAACGGTTTTGTGCTCGTTCAGGGCGCAGTACAGGTCATAGTTGGTGGCTTTCTCGTCTACGAGGAACACTTCCTCTGCGGGCAGAGCGTGTACGGTATCAATCAGCTCCGGGTAGTCGCGCAGGGAAACGCCGTTATCGGCCAACGTTTTTGCGTCGGCATCATTCAGGCGGCCGGGGGCGATAAACAGGGTGCAGCTGTCCATCGTGACAAGGGCATAAGCAACGGCCAGCGGGGTACAGGGCAGGTCGCGTGCGCGCATGTTGGTCAGCCAGCCCACACAGTCCAGACCAGTCACAGCCAAGGCGGTGGCACCGGCTTTTTTCAGCTCGTCACGCACCATGGCAATGCGCTGGGCGGCGGTGGCGCCGGTCTGCTCAACAGTCAGCAGCTCGCAGGGGGTGTTGGGCAGGCTGGGGCGGGTGGTCAGGCTCTCCCACAGGGGGGAGACGATATCCTTGCTTTCCAGCTTGGCGCCGCTCTTGGCCAGAGCGGCGGCATAGCCGTTGGCAATGGTGGCAGGCACGCAGCTGCCATCCAGCAGCAGGGTCTGGCCTGCGGCAAAATGGGCGGTCAGGTACTCTTCCACGGTGGGCACCCCGGCGGAACCGGCGTGCATGCACTCAATTTCGGTACCGGCCAGCTGACGGTCACCCTGAACATAAAAGCGGCCATCGCACCACAGGGCGCTGCCGGTCAGGGTGACAACGAGGGTGGAGTTCTCGCCGGTAAAGCCGGAGAAAAACGGCAGGCTGTTGTAATAAGCGGGCAGATATTCACTGGAGTGGGGGTCGCTGGTCATCAGCAAAACACCGTGGGCACCGGCTGCCTGGGCAGCGGCGCGCAGAGCGGCGATTTTTTCATTGGTTGTCAAAATAGTCCTCTCCTTATATGCAGAATGTTGAACAAGTCCATTCTAACATGTTTTCATAAAAGGTCAATACGGGGTGCGGTTCAGCACAGTGCCCAGCAGCGGCAGGCCGCAGCCCTGCAGAAGGTGAGCCGCCTGGCGCAGCTCCTGGTGGGTAACGCCGCCGCTTTGTACCACAAGCAGGGCACCGTCACATACCTTGGCAAGGCTGAGAGCGTCACTGCATTCGCTCAGGGCTGGAGCATCGACCAAAAGATAAGCAAACTTTGGTGCACAGCTTTCCACCATGCGGGCAAAACGGGGGTGTTCCAGCAGCAGGGCCGGGCGGCTGGTGGTGCCGGAGGCCGGAACCAGGCAGGTGCCGCGGATCTCGGTGTGGTAGAGAACTTCCTCCAGAGGAACGCTGCCGGAAAGATAGTGTGCCAGACCCGGCACTTTGTGTTCACCGGTCAGCCCGCACTGGCGGCAGATGCCGGAATGGCGCAGGTCACCGTCAACCAGCAGGCAGCGCTGGCCAAGCCCGGCAAGCAGCTGCCAGAACTGCAAAGCCAGAGTAGTTTTACCTTCCTGCGGGGTAGTGCTGGTGAGCAGAATGATTTTGGCGTCTGGGGCTGTCTGTTCCAGACGCAGGCGCAGCAGATTGAGGGATTCAACCGTCCGGGGTGCCAGCTCCGGCAGGTGGTTCAAAGCAAGTTCTTTCATGGGCGGCCGCCTTTCCGGGTATGGAGGCGGCGGGGCGTGGCATCCGGGATGCAGGCCAGCGGCGAAGAGCCAAGGCAACGGGTCAGATCGTCCGCCGTATAAATGTGGTCATCCCGCAGGTAATGCAGGCAGAGGAAAGCAAAGCAGAGCAAAAAGCCGATGCCAGCGCCAAACGCTGCGTGGAACACAGCCCCCGGCCCGGAAAAGCGCTGCGGCGGGGCTGCCTGCTCCACCAGGCGGGGCGGGATGGAGCCCATGCGGGCAGAGAGATCATCCAACGCAAGGGCAGCCAGTGCGTTGGCAATATCTGCTGCGCGCTGTGGGGAGGAATCGGCCGCAACAATGCGCAGAACATGGGTATCTGCCGGGTGCAGAATGGTAATCTGGTCTTTTAAGTGGGCAGTATCCGTGGAAAGGCCAAGGGTGGAAATAACGGATTCCAGCATGGTGCGGCTGGTCAAAAGCTCCTGATAATCAGCCGTTAATTGCAGTTCCGCATAGCCGGAGGTCAGCCCCTCCTGTGCGGCGGCAACATACAGCTGGGCTTCGGCCTGGTAGCTGCGCGGGGCAAGGCGTGCGGCAGCAAAGGCCAGAATACCTCCCAGCAGGGTACAAACCAGTACCGCGGCGAAATGGGCGGGCAGCAGGCGGAACAGTTCCACGGGGGTCACTTCGCGCCCGGCGGCGCGGGATGCAGGGGCAGCGGGCAAGGTGCTCACCTCCAAAACAGGGCGTGAACAAGGCAAAATTCCGGTAAAAACAGCATAAATCAAGTGTAACACGCGCCCGGCGCAAAATTCAATAGAAAAAACGGTTTTTCAGGCGATACTGGGCGGTTTTTCGGGCAAACTGCTGAAAGGTGAGAGGATTTTGCAGCAAACGGGGAAACGCCGCGGCAAAAAGGCGCTGACAGGGCAAGAAGTTTTCAAAAATTTCAAATTTTGGCAGGCCCAAATAGGCGAAAAGCTCTTGACGGGTTTGATATAATAAGGTTAGCAGTAAGAAAACAAGATTGCTAACAACACAAACAAACTTTAAGATAGAAGGGAATATTACCATGGCAGAACAGGTAACTAAAATTGATATTTTCTCCGGCTTTTTGGGTGCAGGCAAAACGACCCTGATCAAAAAGCTCATCAAGGAAGCGTTCCAGGGTGAAAAGATTGTGCTGATCGAAAACGAGTTCGGCGAGATCGGCATTGACGGCGGCTTTATGCGTGAGGCTGGCATTCAGGTCAACGAGCTGAACTCCGGCTGCATCTGCTGCTCCCTGGTAGGCGACTTCCGCGAGGCACTGAAAAAGGTCGTGGAGACTTATCATCCTGACCGCATTCTGATCGAGCCTTCCGGCGTTGGCAAGCTGAGCGATGTGACCCGCGCCGTTGAGGGTGTGGGCGAGACCCTGCCGGTCAGCCTGAACAGCTTTGTGACTGTGGCCGATGTGAACAAGGTCAAAATGTATATGAAGAACTTTGGCGAGTTCTATGATGACCAGATCAGCCACGCATCCTGCATCATCCTGAGCCGCACCGGCAGCGCAGACGAGAAGAAGGTTGCCGCAGCCGTTGCCCTGATCCAGGAAAAGAACCCCACCGCCACCATTGTGACCACCGATTGGAACGAACTGACCGGTGCACAAATCGTTTCCGTTATGGATGGTAAGCGCGACCTGGTTGCCGAGCTTCTGAGTGAAGCACAGGCTTCCAATGCTGCCCATGCGGACGAGGATGAGGAAGAGCATCATCACCACCACCATGACCATGATGAGGACGGCCACGAGTGCTGCCACCATCACCACGACCATGATGATGACGACAATGATGACCACGGCCACGAATGCTGCCACCATCACCACGACCATGATGACAACGATGATGAGGATGAGCACGAGCATCACCACCATGACGGCGAGTGCTGCTGTGGCCATCATCACCATCATCATGACCACGATGCAGACGAAGTGTTCACCAGCTGGGGCCACGAGACTGCCCACAAGTACAGCCATGACGAGCTGGAGAGCATCCTGACCGTGCTGGATTCCGGCGAGTACGGCGCTGTGCTGCGTGCCAAGGGCATTGTGGACGGCGGCGACACCTGGTACGAGTTCGACATGGTGCCCGGTGAGCATGAGATCCGCACCTGCGGCCCCGATGTTACCGGCAAGGTGTGCGTGATCGGTTCCCAGCTGAAGGAACATGAGGTGGAAGAGCTGTTCCACGCCTGATTTGTAAAGGAGTAAAACATGGCGCAGAAAGAGATTCCCTGTTACCTCTTTGTGGGTATGCTGGAAAGCGGCAAAACCAAGTTTATTCAGGAAACAATGGAGGACCCGCAGTTTGATTCCGGCGACAAAACGCTGCTGTTGATCTGTGAGGAAGGCGAAGAGGAATATGATTCCGAGCGATTTGCCTTTGGCGGCGTGACCGTTGCTACCATTGAGGACAAAACGGAACTGAACCGCGAACACCTGCAGCAGCTGGCTGAAAAGTCTGACTGTGGGCGTGTGATCATTGAATACAACGGCATGTGGCTGGTGCAGGAGCTGTACGATGCCCTGCCGGATAACTGGCTGATTTACCAGTGCCTGGCCACCGCAGACGGCACTACCATCAAGACCTATGCCAACGACAATGCCATGCGCAGCCTGCTGCTGGACAAGCTGCGCGGCAGCGAGCTGCTGGTGGTGAACCGTGCCGAGGCGGTAAACGATGACGAAAGCCACCAGCTGATCCACAAGCTGGTGCGCCAGGCCAGCCGCCGCTGCGATATCGCCTATGAGTTCAAGGATGGCAGCGTTGCCTATGACGATATCCCGGACCCGCTGCCGTTCGATGTAAACGCCCCGGTGATCGAGATTCCCGAAGAGTTCTTTGGCGTGTGGTATATGGACTGCATGGATGAGATGCAGAAGTACGACGGCAAAACGGTGAAATTCCTGGCTCAGGTGTGCCAGACCAACCGCGCCGGCAAGGACAGCTTTGTGCCCGGCCGCTTTGCCATGACCTGCTGCGTGCAGGATATCCAGTTTGTGGGCTTCCCCTGCAAGTACACGGAGTACAAGAACCTGAAGCAGCGTGACTGGATCACGGTAACGGCAAAGGTGAACCTGAAATACCACCCGATTTACAAGGGCCAGACCCCGGATTCTGTCGGCCCGGTGCTGACGGCCATCAACGTGGAGCCTGCCGCGGCCCCGCGTGATGATGTGGTGACCTTCAGTTGAGCGGGGAACGCCGCAGGGCAATCGAAGCCCGCGTGGCAGCCGCAGCCGCCCGGCTGGAAAAAGAGGGCCGATACACGGCAACCCGGCGGTGCATCCAGCACGGCAAGGTCAGCGTGTATGCCCACTGCGTCAGCGTGGCGGATACCGCCTGCGTCTTGGCGGAAACGCTGCACCTGCGCGTAAACGAGCGGGCGCTGATCCGCGGTGCATTGCTGCATGATTACTTTTTGTATGACTGGCACGATAAAGCCAACGGCCACCACTGGCACGGTTTTACCCACCCAGGCACCGCCCTGCACAACGCAAGCGAGGATTGGAAGCTGACCCCGGTGGAGCGGGAGATCATCAAAAAGCACATGTTCCCCTTAACCCCCATCCCACCCACCTGCCGTGAAGCGTGGCTGGTGTGCCTGGCAGATAAAATCTGTGCCGCCAAGGAGACGACCGGCGGAATCTATGGCAAGCTGCCGTTTGCCGCGAAGCATAACGCGCAGGATAAGTAAATTAACGTTTTATATGCAGAAAATCCAAAAGCCCGATGCCGTGTTGACATCGGGCTTTTGGCATTTTACACGGAGAGGGGAAAATTAGGAATTCGGAATGGGACGCCGGGAAAAAGTTCGTGGCAAGGGTTGAACCTGCTGTAATTCCGCATAGGCAGGGATCATAAACAGGAACAACAAAAAACAGGCGCACCACAGAATAATCCCCGTGGTGCGCCTTATTTATACGATTGTACCTATTGGATTAAAGGTTTTCGCCGAAGCCTTTTTTCAAAAAAGTTGGAAAAATCCCCCGTAAATCCAAAAATCACAGCGTATCGCAGATGGTGCTCATCATGGAACGGATGTCGATGTGCTGGGGGCATTTGGGCAGGCAGGCACCGCACTTGATGCAATGCTCGGCGCGGGTGGCGGCGGGGGCGTCCTCATATTCCTCTTTTAGGGTGGCGAGGCGGTCACCACACAGGCGGTATTCGTTCCAGGCGTGCAGCATGCCCGGAATGTTGACCCCGGCGGGGCAGGGCATGCAGTACTTGCAGGCCGTGCAGGGGGCAAGCTTTTGGGCCTTGAACACATCCAGCGCACGGGCGAGGGTATCCTGCCCGGTGGTGGAAAGCGGAATAAAGGGATCCATGGAAGCCACGTTATCCTGTACCTGCTCCAGGGTAGTCATGCCGGAAAGTACGCACAGCACATTGGGCAGGCTGGCAACCCAGCGAATGGCCCAGCTGGCCAGGCTCTTTTCCGGGGCGGCCTGATGCAGCAGGGCGGCGGCTTCAGGGCAAAGGGTGTTCAGCATCCCGCCGCGCACCGGCTCCATAACGATGACCTGCAGCCCGGCAGCGGCGCACAGCTCGTATTTTTTGCGGCTCTGCTGATAGTCCCAGTCAAAATAATTGAGCTGCAGCTGTACAAAATCCCAATTGCCTGCAGCAAGGATCTCTGGCAGCTGCTCAGCGCTGCCATGGAAAGAAAAGCCCAGCCGCTTGATTTTGCCCGCCTTGCGCAGCTCGTTCAGCTGATCATAGGCGTGGTACTTGACGTAATTGAGCCAGCTGCTTTCATGCACAGAGTGAACGAGGTAAAAATCAAAGTAATCAGTGCGGCAGTTGGCCAACTGCTCGTTAAAAATACGGGGCACATCCTCATCGCATTTCAACAGCCAGCCGGGCAGTTTGCTGGCAAGGTGATAGCTGGCGCGGGGATACTTGGCCAGAGCTTTGCCGCAAAACTTTTCGCTCATGCCGCCGTGGTAGGGGTAGGCAGTATCGAAATAGTTCACGCCGTGGGTATAGGCATAATCAAAAATCTCCTGTGCCTTTTCCTCGTCAATGCTGGTCTGGTCGGCGGCGTCCCGCAGGGGCAGGCGCATGGTGCCAAGACCCAGCAGGCTGATTTTGCCGTTGAGGTCATTATAGGGGGCAGGGTTATTGCGGCAGACACGGTATTCCATACAAGTTACGCTCCTTATTCCGGCTTTGCCAGATGAATTTGATGGAAGATTTGGTGCGGGGATAAACAAGAAACGCCGATTTTGCTGGCTCGGCGGTTAAGGTGTATCTGAAAACAAAGAAACAGCCGATATTTTCGACTTTTCAGATACACCCTGGGAAAAGAAAATTATTCGCAGGAGGAACAGTCGCCACAGTCCTCGTCGGTGGCAGGAGCTGCCGTTGCGGCGCGGCCTGCCAGCTCGGGATCAAGGCTTTCGGCTACTTTGATCATCAGGGCACATTCAATGCGCTTGCGGAACACTTCGCAGCCATATTCATACACACCGTGGATATCACCGGTGGCGTGCAGGGCGTTGGCGGCGCAGCCGCCCGCGCAGTACAGGCGTGCCCAGCAATCCTTGCAGTCGGGGCGGGCGTACACGTTGCACAGCTTGAATTCATCCCGCAGTTCGGTGTTGGTAACGCCGTTCCAGATATCGCCCAGCTTGTAATCCGGGTCGCCGACAAACTGATGGCAGGGGTACAGGTCGCCCCAGGGGGTAACGGCCATATATTCGGTGCCGGAACCACAGCCGGAAATGCGCTTGTAAATGCAGGGGCCATGGGCCAAGTCGATCATGTAATGGTAGAAGGTGATGGGATGACCGGCTTTTTCACGGCGGAGCATATCCTTGGCCAGCAGCTCATACTGGTCAAACAGGATGGGCAGGTCGGCTTCGGTCAAGGCTTCGGGACTGCCGGCCTTGCTCACGACCGGCTCCATGGAAAGCTCGTCAAAGCCGAGATCATCCGCCATGTGGAACAGGTCGTTGGTGAAATCGGTGTTGTAATGGGTGAAGGTGCCGCGCATGTAGTAGCCCTTACCGCCGCGGGCCTTGACCAGCTGCTGGAACTTGGGCACAATGCGGTCATAGCTGCCGCGGCCTGCAATATCCTTGCGGAAACGGTCGTTGACCTCCTTGCGGCCATCCAGAGAAAGAACCACGTTGTAGCACTCTTTGTTGGCCCACTCAATGACTTCATCGGTGATGCCGATGCCGTTGGTGGTCAGGGTGAAGCGGAAGTTCTTGCCTTTTTCTTTTTCAATGCTGCGAGCATAGGCAACCAGCTGTTTGCAGACCTCAAAGTTCATCAGCGGTTCGCCGCCGAAAAAGTCAACCTCCAGGTTGTGGCGGGTGCCGCTGTGCTCCACCAGGAAATCCAGCGCACGCTTGCCGGTCTCAAAGCTCATCAGGCCGGACTGGCCGTGGAACTTGCCCTGGGCGGCAAAGCAGTATTCGCAGTTCAGATTGCAGGTGTGGGCCACATGCAGGCAGAGTGCCTTGACAACGGTGGAACGATTCTTGAAGTCAAAGGCATGGTCAGCGTAAATATCTTCGGCAAACAGCTTGCCATCGGCCTTCAGTTCTTCGATATCGTCAAAGCAGTCGTTGATGTCCTCGGCGGTCACTTCGGGATGGTCAGCATATTTCTTTGCCAGCAGGTCGGCAGCTTCTGCGCGGGGGTGGCCGGCATCGACCAGAGCGATGGCGTCATACGCCAGTTCGTCTACGGCGTGAACGCTGCCGCTGTAGACATCCAGCACAATGTTGTAGCCGTTGAGTTTATATTGATGGATCATACTATTCCTCATATCCGAATCAAAGTGGGGGTTACATAAAAAGAACCGGGAGCGCCTTTTTGGTAAAAGGCAGTCCCGGCAGAAAGCCAGTTCAAGTAAAAATTACTTCTTCTCGCAAGGCTGGTTGGCAATGCCGCAGCTGGTCTTGCAGGCGCTCTGGCAGGAAGTCTGGCATTCGCCGCAGCCGCCGTTCTGGAGGCTCTTAGCCATATCGCGGGTGTTCAGAGTCTGAATGTGCTTCATGAAATTTCACCTCTTCTATAAATATAGATTATATTAAATATACACGGAAACCATAGGGTTTGTCAAGCAAAAGCGGGGATTTTTGCGGGGAGGCGGGCAGTTTTTTGCCCACAACAGGAATGGTGCTATGGCAGAACATCCAAAGTGGAGCCACCGCCAAGGCCAGTGTGGTGCAGGTGGGTGCCGCAGGCAGCAAGGGCGGTGCAGGCCGCGATGAATTCCGGAGTGATCACTTCGCCCGGTGCCAGCAGCGGAACGCCCGGCGGATATGCCCAGACATACTCCGCCGAGGTGCGGCCAACGGCATGTTGCAGTGCCAACGCGGTGTGCGGGGCAAAAAGCGCCTGTGCGATGGAACAGGCGGCTGGGCCGGGGGTGGGCAGCACCTGCGCCGAGGCGGGCAGGGGAGCGTTCTGCGCCGCCGCAGCATCGATCGCCAACAGGGCAGCGGCAAAACGGTCAAGGGCGGTTTCTTCATCGCAGGGGGAGGTCATGGCCAGCACGTTGGCACCACAGGACATCTCGGTTTCAAACTGCCAGTCCCGGCGCAGCAGTTCCGCCAGGGCGGGGCCGGTCAGCCCGGCAGCAGCACCGTTGACGAGGATCTTGCCGGAATCGTGGGCAAAAAAGCCGGGGTGGGCAGAAACATCATCCATCCCATGGCAGAGCACGCGCAGGCGGCGCAGTGGGCGCACAGCGCCGCTGAACCGCTGCAAGCGGGCACGCCAGGCGGAAAACCAGGCATCGCCGTGTTCGGCCAGCAGGCCGGTGCAGCCGTCCAGGCTGGCCATTAACGGATAGGAGGGGGAACTGGTTTCAAACACATCCAGCTGGCGTTCCAGCTCCTGCGGCGGAATGAAAGAACTGTTCCAGTGCAGCAGGGCGGTCTGGGTCAGGCTGGGCAGTGTCTTGTGCGGGCTTTGAATGATGACATCCGCCCCGGCAGCAATGGCACCGCCCTGCCAGCCGTGGGCGGCGGCCAGTGGCAGATAGTGCGCGCCGTGGGCTTCGTCCACGATCAGGGGAACGTTGGCGACGTGGCACAAAGCGGCAATGGCGGCAAGATCACTCAAAACACCCTCATAGGTGGGGCTGGTAAGGATGACCGCAGCGGCATCCGGGCAGGCGCGCAGGGCATCCGCTACCATGGCGGGGGTGATGCTGCCGTAAATGCCGAACGCCGGGTCCACGGGGGGCACCAGCCAGTGTGCCGTTAAGCGGTTGAGCTCAATGGCGTGGTAAACGGATTTGTGGCAGTTGCGCGCGCAGATGACGGCGGTACGGCCGGAACTGACGACAGCGGCCCGGATGGCGGCCAGAATGCCGCAGGTGGAGCCGTTGACCAGATACCAGGTTCGCTTTGCCCCCCACAGGGCGGCGGTGCGGGCCATGGCATCGGCCAAAATGCCGTCTGCATCGTGCAGGTCATCTACGCCGGGAACTTCGGTCATATCCCACCCGGCGGGCAGGCCCGGTGCCGGCACCACCCGCCGCTTGTGCCCCGGCATATGCAAGGGGTAAAGCCCGGAGGAAGCATAGGATTGGAGTTGAGATTGGAGAAGATGGTTCATAAGTTAGGAGGTAGGAGTTAGGAGTTGAAGGACGGAATTTTTGGAAGCGGCAATAATTAGAAGTGAGGAAACGGAGAGAGTATAAGAGTGTTATGATTTTAATACGCGGCGCAAGCCGCACCATAAACTCCTAACGCCTCCCTCCTAACTTCTAATTAACCAAGTTCTACTTGGGCTTTGCTTCCGCATTTGGTCTTTTGGACCAGGATTTGTTTGGGGATGCGGTCCTGGAGGGTTTCGACGTGGCTGATGATGCCGACCAGCTTATCGGAACCGGCAAGGGCAGTCAGGGTGTCGATGGCTTTTTGCAGGGCGTCGGCGTCCAGCGTGCCAAAGCCTTCGTCCACAAACAGGGTATCCACGCTGATGCCGCCGGCACTTTCCTGGATGGTATCGCTGATGCCAAGAGCCAGGCTGAGCGCCGCCAAAAAGCTTTCGCCGCCGGAAAGGGAACCGACCGGGCGGGTTTTGCCGGTGTAGGCATCGAACACATCCAGCTCCAGTGCGGTCTTGGCGGCAATATCGGCGCTCTGACGGCGGCGCAGGGTATACTGGCCGCCCGTCATGCGGGTAAAACGACGGCTTGCGGCGGCGACCACGCCGTCAAAATAAAAGCTCTGCACATACTGTTCAAAGGGCAGCTTTTGCTTTTGGGTCAGATTGCCGTTGATGGTCTTGCTCAGGTTATCCAGCATGGCGGCGTTGGCGCGGGCGGATTCTGCGGCGGTGATGGCTTTTTTTAGCTTGGTCAGGGCATCGCGGTTGGTATCCAGCCGGTGCAGGGCGGCCTGGTTTTGGTCGCGCAGGTTTTTGCGCTCAGCTTGCAGTGCAGTAAGGGCCTGCTGCTGGGCGGCAGGGTCCGGGCGGCTGGCGGTATCCCCGGCCTGTTCGGCCAGGGTTTGGGCGGCGCTTTGGGCCGCAGCAAGTTCTTTGGAAAAAGCATCGCGGCTTTTGGCGGCGGCATCCAGTGCGGCTTGCAGGGTGCGGCGCTGTTTTTGGGTCTCGGCGCGGGCGGCGGCCATAGCGGCGGCATCTGGCCAGGGCAGGTTTTTCTGTCCCTCGGCAAGGCGGGTCTGGGCTTCCGCGGCGGCTTTTTCGGCGTTGGCCTGTGCGGTGCGGGCCTGCTCCACAGCGTTTGCCTGGTCGGGGCGCTGGGCTTGCAGCTGGGCTTTTTGGCGGGTCAGCTTTTCCAGATCTTTTTTGCGGGATTCAGCATTTGCCATGCGGTCATGCACTTCGGCAAGGCCGCGGCGCAGGCTGTCATGTTGGGCCTGCAGGGCGGTTTGCAGCTCGTCCGGGGTCAGGGCATCGGCCTGCGGCCCGGTATAATGCTGGCGGCGGCGCGCCAGAAAGGCGGCGGTACGCGCATACAGGGTATCCCGCTGGGTTTGGGCTGCGGCTTTGGCTTCCCCGGCTGCGGTGGAGGCTTTGGAAGCTTCCGCCGCAGCGCTCGCCGCTGCCTGCGCAGCTTTGTTGCAGGCGGCTTCGGTGACATGGCTGGGGGCGGGGGTTGCCGGTGCTGGGTGGTGCAGAGCACCGCACACCGGGCAGGGGGTGCCATCCACCAGATCTTGCGCCAGAATCCCGGCGCGGGCGGCATTCAGGGCGCGCTGCATTTCGGCGCTGGAATGCTGGGCGGCATCGGCCTGCTGCTGCTTTTGCCGGTATTCATCGGCAGTGCGCTGCCAGTTGGCTTGCGCGGTGTGCAGGCGGGGGATATCGTCCAACAGGGCTTGGCAGTCCTGCTGCTGGCTTTGGGCCAGCTCAATGGTTTTGCGGCAGCTTTCCAGCTCGGCGTTCGGTTCGCCGCAGGCCGTGATCTGCGGTTCCAGCTGGGCTAAGGCAGTATCGGTACTGCTTAGAGTTTTCTGGTCTTTTTCCAGCGCCGCGGCGGCCTGCTCGGCCTGGGCGCGGGCGGTTTTGGCGCTGGCTGCGGCGGTGCTCAACTCTTGATAGCGCGGCTCCCACTCCGCAAAGCGCTGCAGCTTGGCATCCAGCTCGGCAAGCTCCGGGTGGCGGGCTTCGGTCTTGTCCCACTCCGCATTCAAAGCGGGGGCCTGGGCAGTCAGCTCGGCGGCTTTGGCCTGGGCTTCATCCAGACTGCTCAGCAGTTTGGCACGGTTTTGGGCGGCTTCCACCGCGGCGGACTGCGCTTCAATGCGGGCATCAAGGGTATCCAGCTGTTGGGATTGCTCCGCCGTCAGGGCGGTGTCCGCTTCGATCATCTCAGCGGCCCAGTCCAGCGCGGCGGGGGCGCGGTAGGGGTCACGGCTGTCCTGCGCATCGGCAAGTTCGCCGGTGTGGGGGCTGCCGGGGGCAGGCTGTAAAGTGGCCAGCAGCTGCACAACGGTGTGGTTGGCAAGCTCGGCCTGGCGCAGAGCTTCCCCGGCTTTGGTGCGGGCGGCACTGCCAAGGCGCTGGTAGCTGGCGGTATCAAACACGCGGCGCAGAATTTCGGCTCGGTCGGCGCTGGAAGCGTTGAGCAGGCGGGCAAAATCATTCTGCGCGATCATCGAGATTTGGGCAAACTGGCGGGCGTCAATGCCCAGCAGGACTGTCACCGCTGCAGTCACGGCTTTGGTACCGGTCACGGGAGCGTCCGGCTCCTGCGTTAAGGTGGCAGAGCCGGGAACCGTGGTCACGCCCTCGCCCCGGCGCTTGGCGCGGGTCTGCTCCGGGGTGCGGTTGACGGTATAAGTACGGCCGCGGTGGGTGAACTCCAGCTCCACAAAGGTGGTATCAGTGGGGATGGCATAGTCGCTGCGCAGCATGTCCGGTTCGCGGTAAGCGCCGGTGGTTTCGCCGTACAGGGCAAAGGTGATAGCGTCAAACAGCGCGGTTTTGCCCGCGCCGGTATCGCCGCTGATCAGAAAGAGGCCGCTGGAGCCAAAGCCGGACAAATCCAGTGTGCAGGTGCCGGCATAAGGGCCAAAGGCGCAAAGGGTCAGGCGTACAGGTTTCATAATCCGGCCTCCTGGCGCAGCTGGGCCAGAGCTGCGGTTTCTTCGGGGGTAAGGGTGCGGCCGTGCATCTTTTCAAAAAAGCGGGCGAACAGCTCGTCAAAGCTCATGGTGCGCAGCTGGGCGGCCTGCTGGATGGCATCGCTGCCGGTATCCAGTGCGCCGCCGGGGGCGTAATCCAGCTTCATGGCGTTGGGGTAAGCGGCACGCAGCACGGCCATGGCGTCCGGGCGGGGAACCGGGTCGGTCAGGGTGGCCCAGATGTAATCTTCGGCATCTGTTACGGTATCGGCGGCGGTCAGCTGGTCCAGCGGGCCGGTGAGGTGGCGCATGGCGTGCAGCGGGCGCAGGGGCAAAAGCTCCGGTTCGGCTCCGTTGGCCCCGATATGAACCAGAACGGCGCTTTTCTGCGCGCCGCACTCATCCAGCGAATAGCACAGCGGGCTGCCCGCGTACCGCACAGTGGGGCAGCCGACCTGCTGCGGGCGGTGAATGTGGCCAAGGGCGGTGTACAGGTAGCCGGTAAAGCGGGCGGCATCCACGGCCTGAACCGTGCCGACGTTGACATCGGCGGCAACGCTCTCACTGCCGGAACAGGTGGGCAGACTGCCGCCGCCCAGCACCATCTGGTGGGCGATCAGAACCCGACGCTCCCCGGCGGTGGGCAGCGGGCCCAGCGCGGCGGCGATGGCGGAATCTTCATCCCGGATATCGGCATCCGGCAGGCAGTGGCGCACGGTGGCGGGGCGGACAAAGGGCAGGAGGTCAAAGGTGAGCTCGCCGAATTCATCCTGCAAGATGACCCGGCGGGGGGCACTGGTGAACTGCCCGGCCAGATAGACCTGTTGGTTGGAAAGCAGCCCAGCGGCATAATCCAGCCGCTCGGCGCTGTCATGGTTGCCGGCAATGGCCAGCACCGGGATGTTCCGATGAGCAAGCTCGGTCAAAAACCAGTCCAGCAGCAAAACTGCGGCGGAAGGGGGCAGGGCGGTATCGTAAATATCCCCGGCCAGCGCCACTGCCTGCACATTGTGGGCGGCGCACAGGTCAAGGACCTGCTCTAAGATATAGCGCTGGTCCGGCAGCAGGTCAAAGCCATTGACCCGCTTGCCGAGGTGAAGATCGGCGAGGTGGAGAAGATTCAAAGGTGGCACCCCCTTGAAAGTTAGGAGTTAGGAGGGAGGAATGAGAAATTAGGAATTGGAGATGAGGATAAGTTTGAAATTTGGGATGAATGGTAAATTTGTGGGGTAGGGCGGGGTGAACCTGACCAAGCCGGGAGCCTGACGTAAATTCTGATTATTTTTAGGCCCTGCGTGGGGAGCCACCCCTCAGTTCGCTGTGCGGACAGCTCCCCTCCAGGGGAGCCAAAATATACGGCGGGCTTCTGTATGAATTTGTTGTGGCATCCACCATAAAATCGCGGAACGGTCAAGACCGTTCCCTACAGATTGTTTTATAATGCGCAATCGTCATTTTGTATGCATCACACCCGTAGGGGCGCACATTGTGCGCCCGTTGCTTTGTGGGGAATAGCGTGGTGGAATATACGGCAAACACTCTATAATGTTTACGTCCGCCAGGATGAACTCCCGCCCTATGCTCGGCCCATGAAAGGTTTTCGCCCAGCCTTTTTTCAAAAAGGCTGGATGGTCAGCGCCAGAGTTTTTCCCAGGTGGTGATATCGAGAGTAACGCCGGGCAGGACTTCCATGGGGACGGTCTCGCTTTTGCGGAAGCGGCACTTTTTGCAGAACCCTTCAGCTTTCAGGTCCTTGGCCCATACCCGCAGATATAGGCGGCTGCGGCCATCGCCTTCGGCCAGTTTTTGGGCATAGGCCACAATGCTGCGGCCTATGCCCTGGCCGCGGGCTTTTTCCAAAAGGAACAGGCGGGACAGGCACATGGCCCCCGTGGGGGTAAGATCCAGCGCAAAATAGCCGACTGGATCGCTGCCCAGATAGATCATGAAATAATTCACAGTTCCGCTGTGGATCTCGTCATCCGTCAGGATATCACTCTGGTACTTTTCCGCCAGGGCGCGGGCTACTTTTGGGGTCAGCTTGGTGTAATGCTGAACAAAAATTTCTTCCGCCAGCTGGCTGATCTGCTCGATATAGCGGGTTTTGGTCACTTGCTTGTAGGTGGGTTTCATGGGGAACCTCCGTAATGTATGGTTATTCAACGGTAACGCTGGCGCGGGCGGGCAGGCAGGCGGCCCAATCGCCCTGTTTGGTCAGTACGCCAAAGGATTCACAGGTGTGGTCCGGGCAGGGGCTTTCCACAAAGCGGATGCCGCCGTTTTCCACAACCAGATGGATGGTGTAATAGCCGGTATCAATATCATAGCGATGGTCGGTGTCCAGCGGGATGCGCAGCTGGGTGCTGTCATCGCCATAGGTCAGCACGGCAACCAGACCGGATCCGGCAGCCGGATGGCCGAAACAGAGCCACAGCACCCCGGCGGCCAGCAGAATGATGATGGCAAACAAAATGTTCAGACGGGCAGATTTTTTCAAGGGGAAAACCTCATTTAATCAGGGTCAAAATTCAAGGTCAGCCGCATGCCGTCAACCCCGGCGGCTGCGGTGGGGAACGCCTGCTGCGCGGCGGCAAGGCCGGGGGCAAGGTCCGTTACGGCGGCGCTGTAATGGGTCAGCCACAGGCGGCACACGTTGGCTTCGGCGGCAAGGACCCCCGTTTCGCGGCAGGTGGAATGGCCGTATAACTTCGCTTTGGGCAGGTCGGCGTCATCGGCATAGGTGGAATCCATCAACAAAAGATCGGCATCCTGTGCAGCGCGGCGCAGCGCAGCGCAGGGGCGGGTGTCGGTCGCATAGACAACTTTCAGCCCGCGGCGCGGCGGGCCGAGAACCTGGGACGGCAGGAAGCCGCCCACCGGTTGGCCGCTTTGCAGGGTGGACCAGTAACGCACGGGGATGCCCGCCGCCTTTGCCCGCTGGGGATCAAACTTGCCCGCCCGCGGCAGGGTGAACGCATATCCGCAACAGGGTACCCGGTGCTTGAGGGGGAACGCCTGCACGCACCCGGCGGGCACTTCAAACTCGCCTTTGCAGTCCGGCAGTTCTTTCAGCCGTAGTTCGAACGGCAGCGGTCCGGCCACGGCGTAAAAGGTGCGCACCACATCCGTCAAGCCCGGCGGCCCAGCCATGACGAGGGGGGCAGTGCGGCCCTGGGCGGCCATCGTCTGCCAGATGCCGGGCAGGCCGAAAATGTGGTCCCCATGGTAATGGGTCAGCAGAATGACGTCCATGCGGAAAATACTGACCCCGGCCCGGCGCGCGGCAGTCTGGGTGCCCTCGCCGCAGTCCAGCAGCAGGTTGGAGCCGCCCACCGTGATGCAGGCAGCCGCCAGGGCGCGCTCCGGCAGGGGCTGTGTGCCGCCGGTGCCAAGCAGAGTGATATCCAGCATGGCAGAACCTCCGATAGACTTAAGGCAGCACCGCACAATTCCCGCCTAGCGGCTGCGGCACGGCATCTGCGTTGCCAAAATGCTCGATAATGTCGGGTTGCGG